>Ga0209208_10000890_pt1 | contig 40702 bp, 33 predicted proteins | sample S1TSphfallax_3_FD_187694 | JGI IMG/M metagenome (GOLD analysis project Ga0209208, IMG submission 187694) | Host-associated microbial communities from peat moss isolated from Minnesota, USA - S1T2_Fd - Sphagnum fallax MG (SPAdes) (version 2) | ecosystem: Host-associated > Plants > Peat moss >... | reverse complement strand
GCGCTATCGGCGTGTGGATAGCTGGCGCGATGTGGAGAGAATGTTTCTGGGTAATTAGGCAGCCACTTCAACAAGAGCCGCTAATGAAGTTGGTTCAGGTATGGGTTCGCCGTCTTCGCGCATGCCCTCCAGATGAAACTCAATTGCCTCTCGCATATTGGCTAGAGTCTCCTCCACGGTTTGCCCGGTGGTTACGCAACCTGGCAGATCAGGTGCCCAGGCGCCATAGTTGTTTTCCGACTTTTCCACGATGACGGCGAATTGCATCCTTATTGCTCCTAGTCAAGCTTCGCTTGTCTTAAGATACTCTTTTCCAGCCGCGGATGCAGATCGTCGCTCAAGTGGCCAGGAACCGTGACGGGTCCTGACTTGGACGGGCTCTTAAACGGACGATGGCTGCCCTTCTGTGCCACCATGTACCATCTGTCGGCTTCAATCTTCTTGATGATGTCGCGAACTTTCAGCGGCACCTAACCAGCTTAGCTGGTGGCGCGGAATTCATACCCCGCGCTCTTCATGCCCTCCATAATGCGGGTGCGGATGGCTGTGCCTTCCTCGGCCGTCAATGTGTGGTCCAGCGCGCCCACTTTCAAATGGTAAGTCACGCTCTTCTGACCGGGTTGCAGAGGCGAACCGAAATATTGGCCCACGAACTCAATCAGCACCAGATCTTTGCCAGCCAGCCGCGTCAGTTCATCCTGAATCTTGTCGACATGCGTCTTCAAGCCCGTAATCAGCGATAAATCAAAATCGCTGGTGGGGTATTTGCGCAGCGGCGTGTAATGAATTTGGCGCGGCGCCAGTTCCAGGGCCTGGAGAACATCCACGTCAAACAGAAACGCGCGCCCTTCCACGCCTTCCGCCTGAAACAGCGATGGATGCAGCTCGAACAGGCGGCCAAGCGTCTTGCCGCGCCATTGAATTTCGGCCGTGCGCGCGGGATGCTCGAACGGCTTTGCCTCGGCGACGGCAAGCCGCGCACCGGGAAAAACGCATTGCGCTACCCGCTTCAGTTCAAAGAAATCCTGCTCATCGGCGCGCGCGCTATAAAAGACGGCGGCCAGGTGCGGTATCTCATCCGGCAAATCGGGCGCCGGGCGGGGATGAATCTCGTTCCCGATTTCAAAGAGCCGAAACTCCTGGTGATAGCGCACATTATTCAGCACGCTCTGGAACAGCCCCGGCAGCAGGCTGCGGCGCAGATGAGTCAGTTCGGAGGCAATTGGATTTTGCACCGCAATATGCTCCGACGGTTCGAGGCCAAAGCGTTTCAACGCGGCCTCCGTCACGAACGAGTAGTTATGCGCTTCACTGAAACCTTGCGCCACTAACTCGCTTCGGAGTTGCCGCAGATAGAGCCGCAACGGGTTCGCCTGGGGCACAGTGGAAGCCACCAGAGGCGGCCTGGGAGTAATGGAGTCATACCCAATCATGCGTCCAATCTCCTCCACCAGATCGGCCTTCACCGAGATATCTTTGGTGGCGCGCCAGCTAGGAACTCGAACCGAGAGACTAAGGTCCTCGGATTCCGAGACTCCAAAACCAAGGGCCTCCAGAATTCCTATAACTTGTGACTGAGGGAGCCTCTGTCCCAGCTTCTTATCCAGAAATCCCGGGGGCAGAACAATATCGGCAATCTTCGGCAAAGGCACATAGGAGTCCGCCACTCCACCGACTGGCTCAATTCCTGGCGAAATCTCGCGAAGGATCTGAACCGCACGAGCTATTCCGCGAAACGTGTTCTCGGGATCGAGTGACTTCTCGAAGCGCATGCTGGCATCTGTGCGCAGCTTGTGGCGCGCCGAAGACAAGCGCACACTGGATGCGTTGAAGTTAGCGCTCTCTAGGATAATTCGAGTCGTCGTCTTGGAGATAGCACTCTCCAATCCTCCAATCACGCCAGCCAGCGCAATGGGGCCCGACTCATCCGCAATCACCAGGTCGGCTGTAGTCAGTTCATAAGTTTCGCCATTCAGCGCAGCCAGCTTTTCACCAGGCTCAGCCAGCCGGACAAATATGGTGTCTCCCACAATCTTGTCGGCGTCAAAGGCGTGCATGGGCTGCGGCAGTTCCGCCAAAACATAGTTGGTGACATCCACCAGGTTGCTGATGGCATTGAGCCCGACTGACTCCAGCCGCGCTTGCAGCCACAAGGGCGAAGGCTCAACACGCGCGTTTTGCATCACGAGCAAGGAATAACGAGGACATAGCTTGCTGTCCGCAACACTGATCTTGATGCCTGCCCCGCCGCTAGCTGGCAGCACCTCTAAGTCAACGGGATCATGCAACTGCCTTCCCGTGATGGCCGCCACTTCACGCGCCATGCCATAGTGGCCCCATAAGTCGGGACGGTGCGTCAGGCTCTTGTTATCTATCTCGATAATCGAGTCAGGAGCTAACTGGGGAAGCGGTTGGCCCGGCTCAAGCCCGGTCAAAACCAGCAAGCCGGAATGATCCCGGTTAATGCCGAGTTCGGAGCCGCTGGCCAGCATCCCCTCACTTTCGACACCCTCGATGGTGGCACGCCCAATCACCTTGCTGCCGAGCTTCGTCCCCGGTTTCACCCACGGCGCCAGCATGCCAGGAACCACGTTGGGTGCGCCGCAAACCACCGTGATCTGCTGGCCGGAACCGGCAGCCGCAGTTACTCGTTTATTCTTCCCCTTGGGCAAAGCTTCCACCGTCAAAACGCGAACCGCCGCCACCGATTCAAAATGCGTTCCGGTGCTCTCTATCCCCTCGCACTCGGCGGTTTTCATGGTGATGAGGCGCTGTAACTCCGCCGGCTCGATCTCGAGGCCAGGAACCAGGTCGCGCATCCATTGGTAGGAGAATTTCATGCGAATTGCGAGAGGAAGCGCAGGTCCCCGCCCTGTAACTGCCGAATGTCGTCTATCTCATAGCGCATCATGGCCAGGCGGGTCAGCCCCAGGCCGAACGCGAAGCCGCCCCATTCATCCGGGTCAATGCCGCTTAACTTCAGGACGTTCGGATGCACCAGTCCGCAGGGCAGAAGCTCTACCCAGCCGCTGTGCTTGCAAACCGCGCAGCCGTCGCCGCCGCAAATCAGGCATTTGATATCCAGCTCAAAGCCGGGTTCCACAAAAGGAAAATAGCCGGGGCGCAGGCGCACGGTAACATCGCGGTGAAAAATGCCGCTCAGCAGCGTCTTCATGAAATAAATCAGGTTGGCGACAGAAACATCGCGGTCCACCATCATGCCCTCAAGCTGGTAGAAAGTGTGTTCGTGCGAGGCATCCACTTCTTCATTGCGGAAGACGCGCCCCGGCGCAATCATGCGCAGCGGCGGACCCAGCGTTCGCATGCCGCGCACCTGCACGGGAGATGTGTGCGTGCGCAGCAAATGGCCATTCGACAGCCAGAAAGTGTCCTGCATATCGCGCGCCGGATGCGTGGCCGGAATGTTCAGCGCATCGAAGTTGTGCTCTTCGGTTTCCACTTCCGGCCCGTAAAGGACCGCGAAGCCCAGCGACGTGAACAAGTCTTCAATTTCATTCTGGATCAGCGTAATGGGATGCAGCGTGCCGGGGCGGATGCCAACGGGCGGCAGAGTGACGTCGATCCATTCATGGGCCAAGCGCTCGGCCAGAGCCGCCTCTTGAAACCGGCGCTTCTTGGTTTCATACGCCGACTCCAGATCCTGCTTGACGGAATTCAGAAGCTTGCCCAGCCGCGCGCGGTCGTCAGGCGTCAGTTTGCCGAACTCTTTGCTGATCTGCGCCAGCGTGCCCTTGCGGCCCAGGGCTTCCACGCGCGCTTCTTCCAGTTGTTCTGCGGATGTGGCGGAGGCAAATGCAGCCAGCGTGGCGCGGCGCAGCTCTTCTAAGCGAATTTCAGGCATGCGATGGGACTAAATCTTGGCGCCAAGCCCTTCCAGCAAATCCGCAATCTCCTGATGGCCGCGCATCAGAGCCATGTCCAGCGCGCATTGGTTGTTGTCGGCGCGGGCATTAATCTGCGCGCCGTGCGCAATCAGCATCTCCACCATTTCCCGGTCGCCGCCTTGCGCCGCGCCATGCAAAGCGGTCCAGCCGCCGGTTTGGCGCGCATTGGCGCTGGCGCCACGCTCCAGCAAAAATTTCGCCAAAGCGGCCCGGCGGCCAGCCACGGCGGCGTGCAATGGCGTGTTCTTCATGTTGTTCGTCGACGGCGCGTCAATCTCCGCGCCCTTCTTCAGCAGCGCTTCGGCAAGTTCTTTTGCTCCGAAAAACGCCGCCAGGTGCAGCGGGGTCCAGCCATCGCCGCTATGCGCCTGCAGCAAAGCCGGCGTTGCTTCAATCTGTGCCATCACCGACGCCGTCTCACCCGCCACGCACTCATCAAAAAAGTTGAGCGTCGCGCCCTGCTCGCGCAAATAGTCGGCAATCGCATCCTGCCGGTAATATTTGGCCAGCAGAAACGCGCCCTGGCCCGCTTCGTTGGCGGAGTTGAGCAGACCGGGATCGGCAGCCAGAGCGCCGCGCACGGCCGCTAAGTCGCCCTTCTTCACCAAATCCTGAAACGCGCGTACATCTGGCATAAAATTAGGCGGCGGGCAGAAAAATCTGCTCGGTTTTGTTGAGTTCCCAATCCAGGTGGTTGATGTAGAAAAGCAGAATTTCGCGCGGATATTTGGCGCTGAATTCGTCGAACACGCGTTTCTGCCAGCCTTCGGTTAAATATTGCTCCGGCTTCAAATCCTTGTCGAAAAAACCCTGGTCATTCGGAATGCCCAGCAGGTTCAGCACATCCACAATCATGGGCAGGTGAGACAGCAAGAACACCTGCGATAAATCTGTCGCAAAATCCTCTTCGCCCGATTCAATGCGGGCCCACAGCTTTGGCTCCGCCTTGCGCAGCGATTCCGAGTTCAGCTTCACCAGCCGCGCGCGCAGCTTAAACCGTTCGTAAACCTGGTATGTCTTCAGCTTGCCTATGGAGATGCCGCGCACCAATTCATGAAATACTTCCGGACCAAGCGCCGTGAAGACGCCACACATCTGCATCGTAAAAAGGGTAACATGCGCGGTACAATTGAGAGTTTTGGATTTTCAACGGTTTCGACTATGAGCAATTTGATTGTGCTGGGCGCACAGTGGGGCGATGAAGGCAAAGGCAAGATCGTGGATCTGCTGTCGGAGAAATTTGACGCGGTGGCGCGCTACCAGGGCGGCCACAACGCGGGCCACACGGTTTTCATCGGGGCGCAAAAATTTGTGCTCAAGCTGATTCCCAGCGGCATTTTGCGGCCCAACGTGCAGGCCGTGGTGGGCAACGGCGTGGTGATTGATCCAGGCGCGATGCTGGACGAAATCCATGCCCTGGAAGCGGCCGGAATCGACGTCAAAAAGCAGTTGAAAATCAGCAACCGCGCGCATGTCATTTTTCCCTTTCACCGCACCATTGAAAAGATCAGCGAAGGGCGCGCGGACCGCATCGCCATTGGCACCACTTCGCGCGGCATCGGGCCTTGCTATGAGGACAAAATCGCGCGCCGCGGCATTCGCGTGGCGGATCTGGTGGATCGCGATTTCAGCAAGCTCTATTGCGCGCTGGCCGAAGACAAGCAGTTGATTGCCGGCGCGTTTCAGATCAAGGAAAAAATCGACTTCCAGGAGATTCTGGAGCAGTACCAAAAATTCGCGGACGAAATGCGCCCCATGGTTTGCGACACCGGCCATTTGCTGAACGATCTGATTCGCCAAGGCAAGAGCGTGCTGTTTGAAGGCGCTCAGGGAACGATGCTGGATATCGATTTCGGCACCTATCCGTTCGTCACCAGTTCCAGCGCCACGGCCGGTGGTGCTTGCACGGGCACCGGAGTTCCGCCGAATAAGATTGACGGCGTGCTGGGCGTTTCCAAAGCCTACATCACGCGCGTGGGAGCCGGCCCGTTTCCGTCCGAAGACCACGGCGAAATGGGCGAAAAAATTCGCCGCGCCGGCAATGAATTTGGATCGGTGACGGGCCGCCCGCGCCGCTGCGGCTGGTTCGATGTTCCGCTGCTTCGCTACACCGCCGAAGTGAATGGCTTCGACAGCTTAATCATCACCAAACTGGACGTTCTGGACGACCTGGACGAAATTCCGGTTTGCGTCGCCTATGAAGTGAACGGCACCGTGATGCACCAGATGCCCGCCAGCACGCAGGCGATGGAAGCCATTAAGCCGGTTTATGAAACGCTGCCGGGCTGGAAGACGAAGACCCAGGGCATTACCAGCCTGGACGCGCTGCCCGCGCAGGCGCGCGCTTATTTGAAGTTTTTGGAAGAGAAGACGCAGGTGGAAATTGGGTCGGTTTCAAACGGACCCGAGCGCTCGGAGACCATGATCGTTCCGGGCTCGAAATTGGAGCGACTGCTGGGCTGAATCTACCGCAGACCGCGGCGACGAAAATGCCCAGGAGTGGCGGGCATGGAAGCTCGCATCCGTTCAACGGCCTGCTGCAGCGGTCCCAGTGCGGCCACCCGCTTCTGAGTGGCGGCAAAAGCCTGTATGGCGGAATCTCGAAAGCAGGCATTCAATTCAGCCGGCAAACCGCCTGAAACATCCAGCCCGCGCGCAAACGGAGAAAACGCCGGCAGCACAATGCAATGCGGCGTCACTAGAAACAGCGGCACGCGCTGGTTTGCGCCGGAAGCATCGCGCAGCGCCAGGCTCGGATGCAGATGGCCCAAAATCAGAACGCCGGATTCCGGAATGGGAACCTGCGCCAGCCGGTCGCCATGCAGGGCCAGGATGCCGAACGCTGACCAGGTTTCTACCGTCACCACCGGCAGGTGGCCAAACTCGCGCGCAAAAGCGCGATCATGATTGCCGCGCACGGCCACGATTTTCGAGCGCAAACTCAGCTCAGTCAGCAGTTCTTCAATCCACGCACGCTCGGGCGCGCAAGGCCGCGGCGCATGCACCAGATCGCCCAGAAAAACAATTTGCTGGGGCTGCAGTTCCTCCGCCAGCCGCAGCAGCTTTTCTTTCGCCGCCACATCCGCCAGCGGTCCCAGTTCGCCGCGCCTTCGCTGAGCCCAGCTATAGCCCAGGTGAACGTCAGCCACCAGCGCGGTTTGCAATTCAGGAATCCAAAGCGCCCCCGAAGGATGCGCCCAAAGTCCAGGCAATAACTCAGACGTCCAGATTTCGGACATCCAGCGCATTGTCTTCAATAAACCGGCGTCGGCTCTCCACGTCCTCACCCATCAGCGTGGAAAAAATCGGCTCGGCTTCGGCGAAATCGTTCAAATCCACCTGCAGCAGCGTGCGCTTCTCAATGTTCATCGTGGTCTCCCACAACTGTTCGGCGTTCATCTCGCCCAGGCCCTTGTAGCGCTGGACATTCACTTCGCGCGTGCCTTCGCTCTTCACGGTGTTCAGCAGATCGCGCCAGGTGGCAATGGTCTGGCGCTGCGTTTCGCGAACCAGCACAAACGGCGCCAGGTTGTACTTCGCCACCGTCTTCATCAACGCGCGCATGCGGCGAAACTCCGGCATGGCCAGAAATTCTGGATTGATATAGCGCGTCGCGTTGGTGGGGTCTTTGTAGCCAATCATCCAGGCTGAATGCTCTTCGTCGCGCTCGACAACCAGTTCCAGCTTGGTCTCACGCATCTTCGCGGCCACTTGATTGACGCTGGCTTCGTTTTGCAAATCCGCCTTGGTGTCAATCGGCAGCGAGATATCGGACAGCACATCCACCACGCGCGAATCGCGGACGCGGCGCTCCAGCCGCTTGGCCACTTCGGCCACTTCATCCAGCGACATCAGGAACGCGCGCAAATCGCCGCCTTCCACTTTGTTCGCCACGCCTTCGACAGGCGTGCCATATTCAACCGAAAGATTTTCCGTTGCGCGGCGCAAAATTTCGCGCGTGAATTCCTTGTCGTCCTTGATGTATTTCTCGCTCTTGCCGCGCTTAATGCGGTACAGCGGCGGCTGCGCCACAAACACTTTTCCGCGCGTGATCAACTGCTGCATATGCCGGAAGAAAAACGTCAGCAGCAGCGTGCGAATGTGCGAACCGTCCACGTCGGCGTCCGTCATGATGATGATTTTGCCGTAGCGCAATTTGGCAATGTCGAAATCGTCACCCTTGCCAATGCCCGTGCCAATGGCTGTAATCATGGCGCGAATTTCTTCATGGCCCAGCATTTTGTCGTAGCGCGCTTTTTCGACGTTCAGAATCTTGCCTTTCAGCGGCAGAATGGCCTGATAGCGCCGGTCGCGGCCTGATTTCGCTGTGCCGCCGGCCGATTCACCTTCGACAAGAAACAATTCACAGCGGTCCGGATCGCGCTCCTGGCAATCGGCCAGTTTCCCCGGCAAACCACCCGAATCGAGCGCCCCTTTGCGGCGCGTTAAATCGCGCGCTTTGCGGGCCGCTTCCCGCGCGCGCGCGGCGTCCACCGCTTTGCTGATAATCTTTTTTGCAATCGCCGGATTCTTGTCGAAAAACTCGCCCAGCTTTTCGTTCACCAGCTTTTCCACGTCGCCCTTGATATCGGAATTCAGACGGCCCTTGGTCTGCCCTTCAAACTGCGGCTGCGGCAATTTCACGCTAACCACCGCCGTCAAGCCTTCGCGCACGTCATCGCCGGTCAGGTTATCTTTGGTGTCTTTAATCAGGCCGTTCTGCGCGGCGGCGGCATTGATGGTGCGCGTCAACGCGGTGCGAAAGCCGGTCAAGTGCGTCCCGCCATCCACCGTGTTGATGTTGTTGGCAAAGCTGAAAACCGTCTCGCCGTAGGTGTCGTTGTATTGCAAGGCCACTTCGGTGGTGACGCGCCCGCCGTTGGGCATTTCGCGCTCACCCTCAAAATGGATCGGCTTTTCGTGCAAAACCGCCTTGCCGCGGTTCAGGTGCTTAATAAATTCCGAAATGCCGCCGCTGAAGAAGAATTCTTCGGTGCGCTCATGCTCGCCGCGCTCATCGCTGAGGATAATCTTCAGGCCCTTGTTCAGGAACGCCAACTGGCGCAGGCGGTTGGCCAGCGTGTCGAAATTGAAAACCGTGGCGTCCATGATGGTCGGGTCCGGCTTGAAGGTAATTTTGGTGCCCGTCTTGTTCGACTTGCCGGTGCGCGCCAGCGGCGCCTTCGGAATGCCGCGCTCGTAATCCTGCTCCCAGGTGGATTTGTCTTTCCACACTTCCAGGTGAAACGTCTCTGACAGCGCGTTGACGCAGCTCACGCCCACGCCGTGCAAGCCGCCCGAAACCTTGTACGAATTCGAATCGAACTTGCCGCCCGCATGCAGCTTGGTCAGCACCACCTGCGCGGCCGAAACGCCTTCTTCTTCGTGAATATCCACTGGAATGCCGCGGCCGTTATCAACGATGGTGATGGAGTTGTCAATGTGAATGGTGGCGCTGACTTCGGTGCAGTAACCAGCCAGCGCTTCATCCACCGAGTTGTCGATCACTTCGTAAACCAGGTGATGCAGACCCGCTTCGCCTGTGGATCCGATATACATCGCCGGGCGCAATCGGACCGCTTCCAAACCTTCAAGGACTTTGATGCTAGTTGAATCGTAATTATCGTTGTCGGGCACAGTGTACTCTTTAAAATCTGAAAAAATCAGCGGCGGAAAGCAGGCATGTCAGATGCGCATGGGCATCACCACATAGCGGTAAATGGTGTCTTCCGATCCGCCGCGCGGGCGCATTTCCCCGGCGCTGTTGGAATCTTTGAAATGAAACTCCACTTCCCCGGTTCCCACGGAGCGCAAAAATTCCAGCATGTACTGCGCGTTGAAGCCAATCTCCACGTCCTGGCCGTCGTACTCCACCGGAATGGTTTCTTCGCTCTCGCCGGTTTCTGAAATGGACGAGTGAACCTTCACCTCGCCTTTCAAAACTTGCAGCCGAATCGCTTTCGAACGTTCATCGGCAAATTGCGCCACGCGCTCAATGGCGGATTTCAATTCATCGCGCTGCAGAACGATGAAATTCGGATGCTCTTTGGGTAGGACGCGCTCATAATCCGGAAAATTGCCGGTCAGCTTGCGGCTCAGCAAAGTCCGCTTGTCAATTTTGAAAAACAAGTGATTGTCGTTGCCAGAGAAAACAATCGTCTTGGTGGAGTCATCGCTGGCCAGCTTCAGAATTTCGGTCATGGCTTTTTTGGGAAGCAGGGCCCGAAACGGAGCGGCCAAGGTCGGCATTGGAATATGCTTTTCAATCAAAGCCAGGCGGTGGCCATCGGTCGACACCATCACCAGTCCGGTTTCACGCAGCAGCAATAGCGCGCCGTTGAGGGTGAAGCGCGATTCCTCCGCCGAAATGGAAAATATCGTGCTTTGAATCATCTGCGAAAGAATGCTGAGCGGAATCTGCGCCAGTTCCTCCGGCATTTCCGGCAGTTCCGGAAAACTCTCTCTCGACATGCCCGCAATGCGCGTCCGCGAGCGGCCGCAAATCAAGGTCGCCCACTGGTTGTCGGCCACCTTCATCTGCACGTCCGCATCGGGCAGCAAACGCACGTAGTCCAAAAGACGGCGCGCCGGTATGGTTCCGGCACCCTCTTTCTTGACCCGAGCCGGACACGCGCAGCGGATGCCCAATTCCAGATCCGTCGCCGTCAGCCAGATCTGATCCTTGTCCGTCTCCACCAGAATGTTGGACAGAATCGGAATCGTCGTCTTTTTCTCTACCACGCCCTGTGTCAGTCCCAGTTCCCGAACCAAATCGGACTTGCTTACCGAAAATTCCATACGAATTTTTTGAGAACTCCTCGCACCTTAGGCCTCTATTCTTCCTAGGCCTTATTTAAAAGAACTATCTATAGAACCGTTTTAGTAGGGGCTGTGGAAATGTTGATTTCCTTCTAAATGATAGCAAAAAAAGCTGTTTGCGTCTATTTAGCCCTGTGAAAAAGTAAGTGTACAGCCTGGATAACATAGCCTCGGAATTTTCTTAGTCACCATTCAACACCAGATTCCGACCCCAGCCTGTGAAAATCATCGTAAATCTACTGCAATGAGTCTATTAGCGAGTGGATGAGGCTGTTTAAAACCTCGTCGCGCTGCCGCAAGTCTTCAATCTTCCCGACGGAATGCAGCACGGTTGTATGGTGTTTTCCTCCGAAATATCGGCCTATCTCCGGCAATGACGCATGCGTGAGCTCCTTCACCAGATACATGGCGATCTGGCGCGGGTAGGCAATTTGCTGGGTGTTGCTTTTCATCTTCAGTTGCGACGGCTGCATGCTGAACTTTTCAGCCACCGCCTTCACAATGGATTCCACCGAAATCTTCTTTTCCGGGCTGGTGTTCAGATGCTTCAGCGTCTGCTGGGCCATGGCCAGACTGATGGGCTGGCCGGTGACTGACGAAACAGCCATCAGGCGCGTCAAAGCCCCTTCCAGCTCGCGCACGTTGGACTTGGTTTTGGTGGCAATGAAGATCCGGACATCCTGCGGAAGCCGAACGCCTTCCGCTTCCGCGCGCTTGTCTAGAATGGCCATTTTGGTTTCCAGATCCGGCGGCTGGACATCCACCAGCAATCCCCACTCAAAGCGGGAGCGCAGGCGTTCCACCAGGCCCGGAAGCTGGTTGGGCGGGGAATCGCTCGAGATCACCAATTGCTTGCGGTGGTCGTACAGTTCGTTAAACGTGTGGAAAAATTCTTCCTGGGTGCGTTCCTTGCCGGCGATGGTGTGAATATCGTCAATCAGCAAGACGTCGGCCGAGCGGTAATGGCGGTGAAACAGCGACATTCTGTCGAGCTTGATGGAGGTAATCATCTCGTTCATGAAGCGCTCGCTGGAGGTGTAAACGACGTTCAAGCCGCTGAAATTATCCAGCAGGCTGCGGCCAATGGCGTGCATCAGGTGCGTTTTGCCGATTCCCACGCCGCCGTAGATAAACAGCGGGTTGTAGCTTTGCGAAGGCATGGTGGCCACCGCGTGGGCGGCGGCATGCGCCAATTGATTGGAAGAGCCGACCACGTAGGTGTCAAAGGTGAGGCGCGGATTCAGCCAGGACGCTGTCTTTTCAAACAGCGGTTCGGCCATGTTTCCCTGAGGGGCGTGAGAGCCGTTGTTGGCGTGGCCGCCGCCGTTGCGCTCATTGAGCGGAGATTGGGCCGCCGCCAAAGCGGATGCGCTGATTTCGTAACGAATGGCCCGCACCGGCAGCGACAAATCCCCAATTGCGGTGCGGATCAAGGCACTGTATTCCTGCTTAATCCAGGCTTCCGTGCTCTCATTCGGAACACCGACCACCAGTTCGTCCCCAAATAACCCGGCTTGCCTGGTGCGCAAGAACCAATTCTGATAAGCTCCCTGACTTAGCTTTGAGGACAACCAGCTTTTGATCTGTTCCCAGGCATCCGTCACTTGCTCTGCTCCCGAGCGGTTAAGCACAATGCTTTGCTCCTTTCACCCGAAACGCCGGGCCAGCCCCACAACGACAAAAATTTCCCACATCTTTTCCACTTCCTGTGGAAAAGATTCGCGGGCTTGTTTTTACTCTGATGCTTTTTTCAGCGGCTAATGTAAACGGTGCCGCCTGCTTGGGGGAAATTCGTTCCGTCTCAACGGAAACCTTAGTCTATCATAGGAAACTGCCTTGCCAAGTGAATTCTCATCATTTTGTAACTCATTCATAATAGATGGGTTACACCCTGGCCTATGACCTTAGTCAGCGCGCGGAGTAGCAGGCATTCCGCATGACAATCGTGCTAAACTACAGACGTAGAAGGGCCGAGAATTGACTTCGCAACAAGTTCGTTGCAGAATGTCGGTGAGCCCTCCTGACGCGGGAGTAACTCAGCTGGTAGAGTGCAACCTTGCCAAGGTTGATGTCGCGGGTTCGAATCCCGTCTCCCGCTCCATTCCTCTCACTTTCCAATAGTGACCTTTGCGTGCAGCGGCAAATCGTCGGAAGCAGGTCCGGCGTAAACGTCGTAGTCGCCGGGAACAATCTCCCATTTGTTGGCTTTCACATTGAAGACGGAGATATAGAGTGGGTCGATTTGTAAGCTGACACTGCGGGTCTCGCCTGGGGCAATTGCAATTTTTTGCCAGCCGACCAAACGTTTCGCCGGTTCGCCTGCGGATTCGGGAAATTTAACGTAAACCTGGGCCGTTTCCATTCCGCTGCGAGCGCCTGTATTCTGGACCGCAAAGGTCAAAGAGAGTCCCGAACCGCCCTGCGCCTGCAAACCGGAATAGCCAAAACTGGTATAGGAAAGCCCATGGCCAAAAGCATAAAGCGGTTTCTTGCCTTCCGCCTGGTACCACTTGTAGCCCACCTTTAAGCCTTCGTCGTAGCGAATATCGAACGGTTTAGGCGGGTTGATGACGCCCTCCAGCGGGCTTGGTATGCCGGACGCGGGCGCAGGCAATTTCGGCCTCGGCAAATCTGCGTCGCTCATGGGAAATGTCACGGCCAGCTTTCCGGAAGGATTCACCTTGCCAAACAGGAGGTTCGCAATCGCCTCGCCGCCGCGGACACCCGGATACCAGGATTCCAGAATCGCGCTCACCTTGCCGGCCCACGGCATGGCCACCGCGCCGCCGCTCTCAATGACCACGACGGTATGCGGATTCGCCGCCGCCACCGCTTCCACCAGAGCGTCCTGATTGCCCGAAAGCGCCAGCGTGTTCAAATCGTTCCCTTCATGCTCGTGCTGGCTCACAAAGACAATGGCGACATCGGAAAGTTTGGCCCTCGCCGCCGCGCTGGCAATATCGCCGCCCGGCTCGAACGCAATCTTCGTGTTGGGTGCCAGCGCCTGAATCGCGTTTAACGGGGAAGACCGGTGCCAAACCTGCGTGGTGAAAATAGCCTCCACATCGCCCGGGCGTGCCGGATCCTGCTTCACGGCATTGCCGCCCACCGGGTCTACCTGCGCCGAACCGCCGCCGGATAAAACGCCCACATCCGCGTGTGAGCCAATCACGGCAATCGTCTTCAGCGCGTCTGCCTTTAGCGGCAACTGGGCGTTCTCATTGCGCAACAGAACGGCGCTTGATTCCTCCACATGCTGCGCCACCTCCAGGCCGTGAAAAACATCCGGCACTTTGGTTGGCTGAGGGTTGTCGATGATTCCGCTGGCAAATTCAGTACGGACAATGCGGTGAACCATGTCGTTCAGGCGGCTCAGCGGCACTTCGCCCTTCTCCACCGCCGCTTTCAAAGGCGCGCCGAAGTAATCGCCCATCGGCTGTTGCTGGTCCAAACCGGCGTTTGCGGCCGCCACGGTGCTGTGCGTGGCAAACCAGTCAGAAATCACCCAGCCCCGAAAGCCCCAGTCTTTTTTCAGGACCTGGTTCAGCAAATAATCGTTCTGGCACGCATAAGTGCCGTTCACCAGGTTGTAGCTGCACATCACCATGCCCGGATGCGCTTCGCGGATGCCAATTTCAAAGGCCAGCAAATCCGTCTCGCGCATGGACCGCTTGTCGCTGATGATGTTTTCAAAATAGCGGCCCGTTTCCTCATCGTTCAGCGCGTAATGCTTGATGTCGCCGATGATGCCCTGGGATTGAATGCCGTTGATCAGCCCGGCCACCATGTTGCCGGCCAGGATGGGATCTTCGCCCTGATACTCAAAATTGCGGCCATTGCGCGGTTCGCGCGTGATATCCACGCCGCCGGCCAGGGACACGTTATAGCCTTGGTCGGCCAGTTCGCGGCCAATCAGGGTGCCGAACTCCAGCGCCAGTTTTTGATCCCAACTGGACGCCAGCGCCAGTGTGGACGGAAGCGCTGTCGAATAGCGTCCGCGAAACGCGCCTCTGCCAACGCCCATGGACGAATCGGCCATGTTCAGGTCGGGCAAGCCCAGGCGCGGAATGCCGGGCACAAATCCGCCGCCGCCATTGGAGCGCACCAGCGACGGCTCACCCGGACCGAAGCCGATCATGCCCGCGCCATGCACCAGTTGAATCTTTTCATCCAGCGTCATCTGCGCAATCACCAGATCCGCCCGCTGATCGGGCGACAAGTTTTTCTGCAAAATCCAGGGACGTGTTTCGGGCGGCGGAGGCGCGCCAAACTGGCCAAGCAGAGAACAGCTAAGCATTGTGCCCGCCAAAGCAACGTGGAGCAGGGAACCTGATTTCATAACGCTATTACTGTAACGCTTGGCGTTGGGCCGTCACGAATAACCAGGAGCTAAATGTATGTCAGCAACAGAAAGCAAAAAGAGATTAACCCTGGCCGACTTCGACAAGAAGTTTGCGGAGGCATTCCCGACAGCGTCCGGCGCGTGTTCCGTGCTGTGCGAGCGTCTGCAGGTGGAGTCTGACCTGTACGAGCAGGCGGAGGCAAGCAATAACCAGGCGGCGGCCAAAAGAATTTTGGCCGTGATCAACGCCCTTGGCGTCTCGTTGAGAGCCAACCACTGCAAATGCACGTTGATGTAAAAAGAAAAGGCCGGATGCGCTCTCTCTTCGCATCCGGCCGTAAAGCACAACAACTGAAATTGCGTTAACCCAGCAAGCCGCCGTGGCCGAGTCCGGCAATCTCCCAGCCGGAGATCCGGTATTTGGCCAGCATGGGCGGCAGAATCAAATCCAGCACATTCGGCTTCGATGAACGGAAGCAGCAGGGCGCTGAAACCATGGGCACATCGTCTTTGTAACTCAGCAGCATCAGGTTGCCGGGTTCCACCGGGGCGAGAAAGCGCTCCATGTGCGCGCCAATCTTCGCCATCGATCTGCCGACGACATCTTCCGGCCCCGCCGGAGCGGTGGTGGAAGCAATCAAGATGGTGGCGGGCTTAATCCGCAGCAGATGCTGCAGCGACCGGACCACCTGCTCTTCGTCCTCAATGCAGGAAAGCGCATAGCGAACCGAGCCACCCAGCCGTTCCACCCGGCCGCGCACGATGTTTTCAAAGAGGGTCCTGGCCCGGTCGCCATGGACCGGGTCGGTGTAAAGCACGCCGACACCCGCGTCGCGGATCGGCCGCGCCTGAAGAATGGCACCCCGCTCCTGCAATATGGAAAGCACGGCTTCCAATTGCGATTGCGCAACGGCGAAGGGAGCGCTCTTGATGGTCGCAATGCGTTCATCTTTCCGAACGTACTTATAGTTCGGAACGGTGGCGATCACGACGCTGGCTGTGCAGTTGATCTGCTTCAGCAATTCGTCGTCGATCAGCACGCAGGCGTCTGCGGTGGCAAAGAGGTTCGCGCGCCCGCCAGCGGCGAGCCGAATCTCCACGTTTCCGCAGCACATGGCTTGCGCCACGGCCATGACGGCTTCGTCTTCTCCGATTTCCCCTTCTTCCAGCTCCGTCACCCACACTTGCTGCATCCCTTCGGTTTCCAGCAGCCGGATGTCTTCGTCGCTCAGAATATGGCCTTTGGCCAGCAATTTTCTTCCGCCTGGACGAAAAATGGTGCAGCATAAAATTCGTCCTGCAGATTGGTTTACGTCGAGAGTTAGGGCTCGCAAATTTCCCCCTTTGATCTAGCAGCGCGTACTACCTGACCTTGCTGCCGTGGTACTGAGTATACTGGTACCATAAGCCGGAAATCCAGTAAAAAATGCAGATTTATGCAACTTTTACACGATTATATGTCGGTTTGGGAGATTATTAGGGAAATTCAGGGCGAAATAATCTATCGGTACGTGACCTGAGCCACCGTTGGAAGCTGGATAAGCTGGGGAGTTCTGGTACTCTCATTCGCCGTATACGCTCCCGGCTCACGCAGCCGTTTCAGAACCGCAATTTCATCGCAGTTTTGGAACTTCGGGCAGCGCAGGCAATCTTTCCAAGCCTTGAGCGGCAATTCGCCCCGTTCAATGACTTCAAAGCCCAGCCGCGCGAAGAATTTCTCCACGTATGTGAACGCGAAGATGGCTTCCAGGTCGTTTTCGTGGGCCTCAGCTTCCAGGCTTTCCACCAGCGCCCGGCCAATGCCGCGCTGCTTGCTGTCGGGCAAAACAGCCAGGGACCGCACTTCGGCTGTTGTGGGTGTGTAAAAATGCAACGCCGCGCAGCCCATCAATTGCGCGCCGTCGTAGGCGACGGAAAAATCGCGAATGTTTTCCGACATCTCAAATTCTGTGCGCGGCAGCATGGTTCCCGCCGCCGCATAGGAATTAATCAGCGAAAGAATATTCGGAATATCGCGCATGGCCGCTTTGCGGACCGTCAAATTGGCCGGCAATTACGCCACCCCGCTTGTTTGCAGGCTGATGCTGGTCCCGAATATCTTTCCGGTCAGCAAATCGCGGCAAATATTCTCCGCCTGGCCGGGCGCAATGATGACTTCCTGCAATCCGCTTTCGAGCGCCCAGACGGACGATTCCAGCTTGGCCTGCATGCCGCCATGCGCCACGCCGCTGGCCACCAGTTCGCGCACGCCGCCTGGGTCCAGCCGCGCCAGTGTGTTGCCGTTGCCGTCTTTGACGCCTGGCACGTCCGTCAAGAAAAATAGCTTATCCGCGCCCCAGCCCACCGCGCAGGAAACCGCCAGTTGATCCGCATTCACGTTAAAAATCTGCCCTTCGGCATCGCCCGCGATGCATGCGACAACCGGCAAATAGCCGCCGCCGATCAGCAGGTCTAATAGCTTGCCGTCAGTGGCAACCGGTTTGCCGGTGAATTTCAATTGTTCGCTCAATTGCCGTGCGCGGATCATGCCGCCGTCAATGCCCGAAATCCCCACCGCTGGACAGCCCGCCGCGAGCAGCGCGCCCACCAGTTGCTTGTTGACGCCGCCCGCGATCACCTTCGTCACTGCGTCGATGACTTGTTCATCGGAAACGCGCAATCCGTTCACGAATTCGCTCTGGACGCCGCGTTCTTCCAGAAACTTCGTCACTTGTTTGCCGCCGCCATGCACCACGGCGAGTTCGCATTGGCGCGCGGCCCAAGCCAATTGCCGCGCCATATCGGCGCGCTTGGCCGGGTTGTCCAGCAGCGTGCCGCCCAGTTTCACCAGCACCTTCATAGCAGCGACTCCGTCTCGTCAAAACCCAGCATCAAATTCATGTTCTGAATGGCCTGTCCGGCCGCGCCTTTCACCAGGTTGTCTTCCGCCGCCACAATGATGGCGCGCTGGCTTTCGGCATCGAACACGAACCCGATATCGCAAAAGTTGGTGCGCTGGACTGCGCGCAAATCGGGAAATTTCCCCGGCGCGTACAGGCGCACGAAGGGTTCGCCCTCGTAAGCGTCTTCGTAGATGGCCAGCAGGTCAACAGCTTGTTTCACGCGCTGCGTGCGGATATAAATGGTTTCCAAAATGCCGCGGTCCACCGGCAGCAAATGCGGGGTGAATGTAAATTCGCGCTCGCCGAGGCCGGAATTTTGCAGCACTTCCGGCACATGCCTGTGCGTCAGCAAGCCATAGGCGCTGAAATTCTCCGTCACTTCGCAAAAACTGCTTTTCAGCGTGGCCTTGCGCCCCGCGCCGCTCACGCCCGATTTGGCGTCGCAAATAATGCCGCGCGAACGGTCCACCACGTCTGCGTCCAGAAGCGGCTTCAAAGCCAAATTGGCCGCCGTGGGATAGCAGCCGGGATTCGAAACCAGCCGCGCCGCCCTGATTTTTTCGCGATAAAACTCCGGCAAGCCGTAAACCGCCTCCGCGAGCAGATCCCATTCGGTATGCGGCTCTTTGTACCAGCGCGTGAAGGTCTCGGGATCGCGCAAGCGGAATGCGCCGCTCAGGTCCACCACTTTCGCGCCCGCGCCCAGCATGCCGCCGCTCAAGGCCATCGAAGCTTCCGGCGGCGTCGCCAAAAACACCAAATCCAGTTTTTCTTCTTTTACCGCTTCGGCTGTGGCCGCAATAGTGGTCAGCGGCTTCTGACCTAAAGGCGCAATGCGGTCTTCGGAATCAGACCGGTGCTCCAGCAAGAAAACTTCCACGCCCGGATGCCGCGCCAGAATCCGAACCACTTCAGCGCCGCTGTAGCCTCGAAAGCCGACGACACCAACTTTGTGCCGCTTTGAATTATTATTCACTTCAATGAATAATTATACTACAGTTGCTCGCTGGTGGAGCGCGCCGCCAAGTCTCCGATGATGGGCAAATGAAGCTGCTGCTCCTGCGACGCCTTCACCAGCAGAACAATCCAGCAGACAAAGAAGACCGCTTTCAGCAGCGACAGCATTAGGTGTTCCAGCCCGCCGCCCATGGCCTGAAAAATGGGAATCGCGGTGGAAACAATCAGCCAGGCCACAAACAGGTAGACGGATTGAAACGCGTTAAAGCGCACAATTGCGTTTCCGCGAAAGCGGTGAGAAGCCAAAATGATGATGGCCGGGATGACGCCAAAGATTGGGATGTAGCAAAGGATGGACGCCGTGCGCGGGCTGATGTTGTCAAATGGGCCGGCTGCATTCACCGGTGCCCGGTACGCGCCCGCGCGCGGCTGCGCCACGCCGCAATGCCCGCAAAACCAGGCATTGGGCGGAACTTCCGAGCCGCAATTGGTGCAAAAAGGCATCTGCAACTAACTTACGAAATCCCCGGTGAATTGTTCACTGCCCAACTCAACTTCCAACTTCAACTTCGGTCAACTTCGGGGACGGAGAGATATGGTACGAAGTGAAAAAAACTTAACTTCGTACCATATCTCTCCGTCCCCGAAGTTGCGCCGAAGTTGCGAAGTTGAGTTGCGAAGTTGTGCATACCGCCCAGGCGGTAGTTTCGCTTCGCAAAAATACTGTTGCGGCGTGATTTGAAATCCCTCGCCAGGCTTCTAGATTAAAAGCATGAATAGCAAGCACACGTTTCAAGCTTTTGGAGTAACAGCGGTCCTGCTGTTCTCCGCCGCCTGCCACAAACAGATTGCCGCCGTCAAACCGCCGCCGCCCGTGCCGGCGCCCGCCGTGGCGAAGTCCACGCCGCCTGAACCAGCCAAAGCCGCGCCCGTTCAGGTGGCGGCGAATAACGGACCGCGCATGCCCGACGCAGCCACCAAGGCGCGCATTCAGGATCTTCTGAACCGCATTCAGGATGTCTATTTCGACTACGACAAGCACAACCTGCGCCCCGACGCCCAAAGCACCCTGCAAGCGGACGCCAACACGCTGCGCGAAATCCTGGAGCAATACCCCACCTACAAACTAACCATCGAAGGCTTCTGCGACGAGCGCGGGTCTGACGCCTACAACCTGGCGCTGGGCGATTCGCGCGCCGTGAAGGCGGAAGAGTTTCTGGAATCGCTAGGCCTGCCAGCCGCCCATCTGCGCGTGGTCAGCTACGGCAAAGAGAAACCGGTTTGCACGGAGCACACCGAATCCTGCTGGCAGAAAAATCGCCGCGCTCACATCACTCAAGATCAACAGGCGGGCTAACCCATGACAGGAAAAATATTGGCAATCGCTGTCTTTAGCGGCCTGACACTGGCAGCCCAGACGCCGGACCTTTCCGGAACTTGGGTGTCGGATTCGAATGGTTCCGAAAAAATGGTGGTCGACCAGAAGCCGGACAAACTGCACATTCAGGAAATGTCCGGCGGCAAGGTGGAGAACGAATTCACCTGTCCTTTGGATGGCCAGGAATGTTCCTCCAAAGACCATCACGAAAAAATCATGACTTATTTCAATGGCGCAAAGCTGGTGGAAATTCGTGAGCGCGGAAACGCCAGCACCAAGCAGCGCCTGGCCGTCAGCCCGGACGGCAAAACACTGACGGTAGAAACCGTGCCTCTGTCGTCGGATCAGAAGGCGGAAACGGTCCAGTTCCATCGCGAGAGCTAACAAGGAGAAAAAATGTCTAAGCTGTTTATTTCACTGCTAATTGGCGCTGCTGTCTGCTGCGCCGCACCTTCTGAAAAGAGCGCCAAGAAGAGCGATGAGGCGTTTCTGTCCATGGCGGCGGAAGCCGACATGACCATCGCCCACATTGGCAAAGAGGCGGAGGATCGCGGCGCCAACGAAAAAATCAAGGACTTCGGAAAGACGCTGGTCCAGGATCACACCAGCGATTATGAGAGCCTGACCGAGCTCGCGTCCAAGACCGGGGATGCCATTCCCAAAGGCATTGACCGCGCGGACTACCGCACCGCCGCCGCCATGGAACATTACAAAGGCAAGACGTTTGATCATGCCTTTCTGACCAACGAATCAGCCGAGCACCAGAAGCTGGTTCACGCCTTTAAAGAGGAAGCCGCGCACGGCGCGAATCCGGCCATCAAAGCCTACGCGACCAAAGCGCTTCCCACCATCGAAAAGCACCTGCACGACGCGCAGGATCTTTTGAAGCAAAGCATTTAGTCACGGAAGCGGAGTGTCCATCTTGAGCTCAACGAGGTCTCCCGAAGTGGAGACCTCGAGATTTTGAAAGGGCATGGCACTCACCTTTGACGCAACCGATTGCATTCCTCCCAGCGCACCCAGCATCTGCCGCAGCACACCGGCCGTGGTGGGCGATTTGCAAACCAGCTTTGCCACCACATGCGCCTTCGAATCCATGCTGACGCTGTAGCTAAACGCGCTGATATTTGAAGTGAATTGCGACCAATTGATATGCAACCCGCTGCCATCCTGCAATGCGTCGGCAATCACGCTAGTGAGCTGGCTGCCATAGACGACGCCGCGCACCGGGAAGCGGCTCTGGGTGCTGCTCATCAGGCTTGCCACGGTGGCATTTGAGCCTAGCCGCGGCATCACGCCCAGCCGGGTCTCCAGAATCGCTTTCACTTGCTCCAGCGCGCCAAACGCCGCCAGCGAATCCTCCAGAAAAACCACGCATGATGTGCCTTTGGGGCAGAAAATCTTCTCATTATCGGCGGCATGCGGCCAAATGCCATTCTTTTGCGCCGTTTTCATGGCCTGCACGCTGCTGAACGTGCCCGCCACCAGGCCATAGAACCCCGCAGGACTGGTCCCCATCACAATCTCGTGGACCTGCAATTCGTTCACGCCCAGCTTCGCCAGCGCCGCCTTGGCATCGTCCAGTTGCTTGCCCGCAAAGCGCTGGCGCAGCGCATTGTAGGCCGGCAGCCGGCGCAATTCATACAGGTTGTCGTATTCAATGGACTCGGTTTTCGCCGGAAACGCCAGCATCGCCTGCGAAACAATTTCCGCCCGCAGGATGCCTGCAGCCAGCAGCAGCAACATCGTCGCTTTAGGGGCCAAGAACAATTATCTCCAGTTCGCTAAACTCGAATTCGTGGCAAAAATACTGGTAACTGGCGGAGCGGGATATATCGGCTCGCACACGCGTTATTTTCTCGAACGGCAAGGCCATTCGGTCATCGTGCTGGACAACCTTTCGCGCGGCTATTCGGAAAGCGTTCCGCCGGCCATCCTGCGCCAGCTTGATTTAAACGAAACGAAGAAAGTCACCGAGCTTCTTCTGGCCGAACAGATTGAAGCGGTCATCCATTTTGCGGCTTACATATCGGTGGGCGAATCCACCACGCACCCGGAACTCTATTTCACCAACAACGTCAGTTCCTCGCTGTCGCTGTTCAACGCCATGCTCGCGGCTGGAGTGAATAAGCTGGTCTTCTCTTCCACCGCCGCCGCCTATGGCATTCCTGCCAGAGATCCCATTACCGAAGACCAGCCCTGCGCGCCCATCAATCCTTACGGCGAATCGAAGGTGATGGTGGAAAAAATGCTCGAATGGCTGGACAAATACCGCAATTTTCGCGGCATCCGGCTGCGCTATTTCAACGCCTGCGGCGCGGAGCCGCAAGCCGGCCTGGGCGAACGCCACGACCCGGAAACCCATCTGATTCCGCTGATTCTGAAAGCCGTCCAAACCGGAAAGCCGGTGACCCTGTTCGGCGACGATTATCCAACTCCCGACGGCACCTGCATCCGCGACTACATCCACGTCAGCGATTTGGCTGAAGCGCACATCTTCGCCGTCGAGCACCTGCTGAATGGCGGCCCTTCCGACGTGTTCAACGTCGGCACCGGCACCGGCCAATCAGTGAAACAAGTTCTGGCGGCGGTGGAGCGCGTGACAGGCAAGCCAGCGCCGCACACGATAGGTCCGCGCCGCGAAGGCGATCCGCCCAGTCTGGTGGCCGATTCCACCAAGCTGCAAACCAAGCTCGGCTGGAAACCAAAACGGGCGGAAATCGACCGGATTGTGGCGGACGCCTGGGCCTTCGCGGAACGGAAAAATGAGGTTGCCTAGATTCCTGCTGCCGAACGGCCAGTCAAGCGTGTGTTGGGGCTGAGCGCGTATCGCATCGCGCTTTCCCAATCGTCAAAACGATAAACTCGGATGCCCGGCACCCATAAAATCCAGGTGGGGCCCACTTTATAAATCTGCGGTTTCACGGGACGCTCTAACCGTTTAGTTGGTTCGGGGGCTAATTCGTCTCGTGCCAAAGTAAATCAGACATCAAGTATACCTTTTGCAGCAGGCCCATGAAACCCCGGAAAGATATGACTGAGGTCCCGATTTCCCATCTGTTTGGATACTAGTTCGCTCAGTACTGTGCGGAAATCGGTGGTCACGTTCAGGTCGCGGCCTTCATAAAGCTGCTCACGTTCCAGCCCTGGCCAGTCGCCATAAACCTTCCCGCCGCGCACGCCGCCGCCCAGCGCAAACATGACGTTGGCGTGTCCATGGTCGGTGCCGCGATCGCCATTTTCCTTTGCCGTCCGGCCGAATTCCGACATCGTCACAACGGTAATGTCGGCCATGCGGTCGCCCATGTCCTGGGAAAACGCCGCCAGCGCGTCGCCAAAATCGCGCAGCAGGTTGGCCAGCTGTCCCTGGTGCGGCTGCTGGCCCACTTCGTTGACGTGCGTGTCCCAGCCGCCGACATCGGTGAACGCCACTTCCAGCCCCACCCCGGCGCGAATGACGCGCGCAATCTGCTGCAGGCTCTGGCCCAGCCGCCCGTTTGGATAATGCGCGCCGTTTGACGGCGTATAGGGAAGTTTCGTGATGCCCTGCACAATGCGTATGGCTTCGAACGTTTCTTTGCCCGTGCCGTTCAACACGGTGTCGGTCGTGGCGCCGTACATCCCCTCAAATGTGGCCGATGCTTTGGCGTCCTTCACCTGGAAATCGTTCAAATTGCCGATGGCCAGCGCGTCGTTCGGCCCGCGCAGCGTGCGCGGCAAATCAGTGCTCAAGCTAATCGCGCGCAGGGGCGAGGGTGTTTGCTCGCGCACCAGAGCGCGGTTCAGCCAGCCATCATACGTGTTCTTCATCCCCGGCGTGCCGGATTCCATATAATCCTGTGCGTCGAAATGCGACCGCGTCGGATCAGGCGAACCAACCGCTTCCACAATGGCCAACTGCTTCTTGTCCCAAAGCGGCTTCAGCGCCTTCAGCGCCGGATTCAGGCCAAAATGCCCGTCCAGGTCAATTGCGCCGGTTTCAGTTCCATTGGGACGCGGAAGGGCAATGCTGGGACGCAGGGCGTAATAATTCGGTTCGCCATGCGGAACCACCACATTCAGGCCATCCACCGCGCCGCGCTGAAAAATGGCGATCAGGATCTTTTTGCGCTCCGTCGGCGCATTTTGCGCATAAACGGCGCGTCCCAGCCAAGTCGGCACTGAGCCAACGCCCATCATGGCAAGAGCGGAATTCTTGAGAAATATTCGTCGCGAAGGCATAAAACTTAAACCTCTTATCGTTTCTGAAACTCCGGTGAGCCGAGCGTCAAGCCGGCAATCAAGCTGGGCAGGCGCGGCGGCCCGGCTTTGGCGTTGGCCATCAACTGCTTTTGCAATTCGGTGTCGCCCAGCGCTTTTTCAATGGCATTGCGAGTGGCTGCTGACGGATCCTGTTCCAGCAGAAAGTGCGCCAGCCGCATGGGGTCGTCCTGCACCATCGCCTGCCAGGAATCCTGGTTGATCTTGATGCCGGGAACGCGATTGTTGGCCAAAGCGAGGGCGAAATTCATGCGCGCCAAAAGCGACGCCGAACTGACCCACTCGGTGTTGGCGCTGGAATAGCCAGTGGGCTCCAGTTTCCGATACAGCGGCTCGCCCAGTTGCTGCAGCGTGTTCGCTAGCAAAAAGGCCGAAGTGACCTGCGCATTCGTGGCGCGCACCGCGCTCACCACCATTTCAAACGGCGTCTTCACCTTGGCCTGATACGCGCCCTTCGACCAGAACTCGCCCGATGTGACCATGGTCTCCATCACTTTTCTCAGGTCGCCGTCGCTTTCGAGAAATGTTTTGGCCATGCGGTCGACAAGCGCTGGCGGCGGATTGTCCGCCACAAAACGCTGCGCCAGGCGAAGCGAGATGAAATGCGCGGTGGACGGATGATGCGCCACAATTTTCAGCACCTCCAGGCCATCGTTCATGCCGCCGCCCGCCGCAATCACATGCCCCAGGACAACCTTCTGCCCCTTGTCATGCATCTTGTCGTTGTATTCAAAACCGCCGCCCTTCTTTTCGTTGGCGATGGTCCAGCCGGTCAGGCAGCGCGCCATGTTGATGACGTCCTGCTGTGTGTAGCCGCCATCCACGCCCAGCGTGTGCAATTCCATAATTTCGCGGCCGTAATTTTCATTCAAGCCGCGCTTGTTCTTCTTGCGCGGATTCGCGTTTTCCGCCGAACCGACCCCGACCGATTGCCAGTTGTCCAGATAAAACAGCATGGCGGGACTTTTTGCCGTTGCCAGCAGCATGTCGCAGAACTTGCCGAAGACATAGGGGCGAATGGCCTCGCGTTCGTAGGTGGGAAGCGAATAGCGTTCCTGTCCCTTATTCAAATACACGTTGAAGTGGTTGAACCAGAAATCGACCAGCAGTTCCTGAAGCTGGCGTTCGCTGTAAATGGCGCGCTGCAGCTTGCCTTCGGAAAGATCGGCCGCCACCACATTCTGCGGATTCACCGCCAGCATCAACTGGCGGCGCAGCGTCACCGGCGCCAGGTTCATCAACTGCTGGCGCTGCGGCTGGTGAAGCGCGTAGACGAAATCCATTCGCTCGGCCGCTGGAATGCTTTCGAGAAGGGCCGTCTTCTGCTCCGGCTTGCCGTTTTTCAGCGTGTCCATCTGCTGCGCGCTCAGAATATCGCTGAGTTTCACCTTGGGCTCAAGATCGGAGTCGTCGTTTGCGTCCTTGGCCGCGGATTCCTTGGCGACGGCGACCGGCGCATTCTGCGTCAGAAGCGTCTGCGAACCGATGCCAACCGAAATGCTGGCGGGCGGCGTGGGCGCGCCAGCTTTGGCTTGCTGCCGGGCCTGATAGCGCTCGGCCAGGCGCACCACCACGGCGCGCAAATCCGGATCTTCCGGAAGCTGTCCGCGGCCCAGAGCCACCGCGCGAATCATCTGCGGCGAGGGGTAATGGGTGTAGGTATCGTGAATGCCGAGGCGCAAGGTTTCGAGCGGTTCCAGATGTTCGGCCAGCTCCGGATTTTCCGCGATTTTTTCCGGATGCAGTTGCAGGTCAAGCCATTTTTTCAGGCCCATCTTGTGAATGGCCGCAAAATCCCCCGGGCGCGGACCAAACGTCAGCCGGTCCAAGGCATGCCGTTCGCGAGCCGCCTCCGAAAGCGGCTCGCTAAACGAAATGTACTGCCCCGGATTGTCGCTCGCCTTGGCCTTCTTAATTTTTTTGACATTGGCAAAGACGGCGCTGGAGAGAACCAGCAGGACTAACAGTGCCGTCCTGAAATGCCTGACGGCTGTTGAAGTTTCGGTTCGCACACCTATACGAACGCGCGCCGAAGCTGTTTCGTTGACAGCGCCGCCGAGTTAAGGCTTGCGCGGCACCACCGAAGCCGGCGGCAGCACATTGCGATTTTTAAACCACTCAATGCTGATCTTGCCGATTTGCTTGCTTTGCAGCTCGGAAACATCCGGCATGAAAATCTGCAATCCATCATCCGGGGTGATGCGCGAATAGCCGTTCACCAACTGCTGCTGATAGTGCGCCAGATCCAGGTCAAACCACGCGTCCTGCGAAATATCAATCATCAGCATGTCCGCGTTGCGCATGGTCAGCTTGCCGAAACTCACCGCGCCGCCGTTCAGCCGCAGGAAATTGCGCCACTGGCCCACCGTTTCTTCGTCCTTCCTGACGTCGCCATAGACCGCTTCCAGATCCGGATTCGCGATCGTCACGCTGGTCAGCGTCCCCCGGATGTGCGGCGCCGGCAGGAGCCGGTTGCTGTCAAAGTAGAGGCTGTTGTCCTGCACCTCGACGCCAGGTATTTGCGCCGAAGGCAGAAGGTCCTGCAAGGTGACATGAAATCCGCCCAGCAAGCCTTTTACCGGAATCTTGAGGACATTAATTTTGCTGATCTGCACCTGGATGCGGCTGTTGGAAGCCACTTTCAGGACTCCCTGCAGTTCCACCGGCAGCGTAATGCCTTTGTGCAGTTTTCCCGTGATCTTGACCTGATCGCCCGTGCCGCTCATCTGAATGCCGGAAAACGGCGCGCCCGCCGAGTGCGCGTTCAAGTAGTTGGAAAGGTCGCCCATGTTCGCCCGCATCACGCCGTTGGTCACGTTGAGATAAAAGGATTCCGGATCGTCCAGCGAAGGAATCACGCCGGCGCGCGCGGGCTTCAACTGGCCGCGCAGCCATTGCACGTAAACGCGAAAATTCGGCCCCTGATCCAGCCGGACGTTATGCGCGTAAATGTTGGTGATTCCGCCGCTTTTCTCGCCAGTCACGCCGGCGATCTCCGTGTTCGGAACCTCACCGGGCGCGCGCCTGCCGCTATGGCTTTGCATCTGCCACAGGGTAAGAACGCCCAGAAGAAATCCGCCCAGAGCGTAAAGCCAAACAGGCGCGCGCCGGGAAGTGTGAGGGAGGGTTTGAGGTTCCAAAGCGCCCCCTTATTATAGTGGCTAGCCTAGCGGTATGGGCTCCGGGATGGCCGACTTGGACCGCCAGCCGAAAAACGCCAGCAGACCCGCCGCCAGAAGGCAAAGGGCAATCAGCGCGGCCGCGCCCGTCCAGCCCGCCATTTGCCACAATAATCCAGGCACAATGCCGCCCACCGTGCCGCCGATGTAGTAGCTGAAGATGTACAGCCCTGCCGCAGAAACCCGCGTTCCCGGCGGTGCTGCATCGCGCAAAAAGCTGTTGGCGCAGGTCTGGGCAATGAAGACCCCGGAACTGGTCAGCGCCAGCCCGATTCCAACCGCCAGCAAGCTGGGAATCAGCGTCAAGCCGGTGCCCAGCAGGCACAAACCGATGGCGGCCAGCATACCGTTTCGCAGCCCGAATTTTGCCAGCTTGGTTCCGATTAGGAGCGTGACGACGAGTCCCACCAGGTAGACCGAGAATAAGGCGCTCAGCGCCGTGGACGAAAGCCCGAACGGCGCAGCGGCCAGATAGAAAGTGATGTAGCTGAACGTCGCCACCAGCGTGAACAGCATGCAGAAGCCGATGCCGAAAGTCACAAGCAGGCGCGGGTTGCGCGCGCTCAGCCAGAGCGGACTCCAGCGCGACCGCCCGGAGGTGGTTCCCGGGCCGTCGGATTTCGCCGCGGCAGGCCGGAGCAAACGCTGTGTGACGACAGCGCCCAGCGCCCCGCCCGCCCCGAGCATCAGAAACATCGCCTCCCAGCCATAGCGCGTGGCCAGGAATCCGCCCGCGACACGCCCGACGAAGCCGCCAAAGACACTTCCAGCCACATAGACGCTCATCACGCGCGGAACCTGCAAAGGATGCCATTCCTCCGTGACGTAGGCAATGGTGATGATGAAAATTCCCGGCGTTAGCAGGCCTTGCACAAACCGCCAAATGGCGAGGACCGGCAGCGACGGTGCAGTGGCCGTCAACGCGGCTGCCACCGCCAGAGCCGACATCGCGCAGACGATAAGGCGTTTGCGGTCAAACCGTTCCGCAAAGATGGCCAGCAGGACAGCCGAGACTGCGACCCCCAGCGTGGAAGCGCTGATGGTGAGTCCGGCTTTGGTCTCGGAGGCGTGAAAGACCCGCGCCAGCAAGGGCAGCAGGGGCTGGGTGCAGTAAAGGTCTAAGAAGGCGAATACGCCGCACAGGAAGATGGCCAGCACGCGGCTGGGCGGCCCAATTTGGCTGCTTTGGGCGCCTGTTGCCGATTCACCAATTACCGTTTCAGCAATAGGCACCCTCATGTGATGCAATTCGATACTATTTCGGATCGAAATTCAGATTTTGAATTGCGCCACCAGCGATTGCAACTGAGACGCCATCTCGGCCATGGCCTTGGCCGCATCGCGCGTCTCATTTGCCGCCACGGTGGTGTTTTCCGCCGTCCGCGCGACACTGGAGATGCCTTGCGCAATGTCGTTGGCGCTGCCTGCGGCCTCATTCACGCTCCGGCCCATCTCGTTCGTCGTGGCGGTCTGTTCCTCCACCGCCGAGGCGATGGAAGCTGAAATTTCGTCAATCTGGTTGATCACCGAATCAATCTGCCCAATGGCCAGCACGGCGTTCTTGGTGCTGGACTGAATGGCTTCCACCTTTAACCCGATTTCGTTCGTCGCCTTGGCCGTTTCTTTTGCCAGTTCCTTCACTTCGTGCGCCACCACCGCAAAGCCTTTGCCCGCTTCCCCGGCGCGCGCCGCTTCAATGGTGGCGTTTAGCGCCAGCAGGTTCGTCTGCTGCGCAATGGAGGTGATTAGTTTGATGACATTGCCTATTTTGGTGCTCGAATCGCCCAGTTCGGAGACGATCACCTTGGCGTTAGACGCCGCCGACACTGCTTGCTTGGCCACCCGGGCGCTTTCATTCGAGCTGCTGGAAATCAGCCGGATGGAAGTCAGCATTTCCGTGCCGCCGGTCGCCATCACCGATATATTCCGGGAAACTTCTCCGCTGGAATCGGAAACCACCTTGGCTTGGGTGGCTGTCTGGCCCGCGTCGCCAGCCATTTGGTTGCTCAGGCCAATCAGCTTTTGCGCCGACTCGCCGACGGAATGCGCGGTCCGCAAAATCTGCTGCACGCTCTGGCGCAGCGATTTGAAGAAATGCGCCAAGCCTTCGCCCATCTGGCCGATGGCATCCGATCCGCTGACTGGAATGGGCCGTGTCAGGTCGCCCTGGCTGGCGGCGCGCACCACCTCCAAAATCGCTTCCACTTTATGTTGCAGGTCGATCTGCGCCCTGATATGCTCGGTCACTTCGGTCGCGTACTGAACAATCTTGAAGGGCGCGATGTTCAAGTCCAGAATGGGGTTGTACGATGCCTGAAGCCACAACTCCCGGCCGCCCTTGCCAATGCGCTTGTAAACGCCGGTCTGGTATCCACCGGCTTTCAGTGAACTCCAGAATTGCCGGTACTCGGCGCTGTTTTGCTCGGCTTCCTCCACAAACATGCTGTGGTGCTTGCCCTTAATTTCGTCCAGCGTGTAGCCCGTCGCTTTCAGGAAGCTGTCGTTCGCCGTCAGAATCATGCCCTCGGTGCTGAACTCGATCACCACTTGCGACTTGCTGATGGCCTCGATCTGGCCTGAAAAATCAGCCGCCAGCAGCTTTTGATCGGTAATATCGGTGGCATATTTCACCACCTTGCAGGGTTTGCCGTTGACATCGAGAATGGGGTTATAGGACGCCTGAATCCAAACCTCGCGCCCGCCCTTGCCCAGGCGCTTATAGACAGCCGCCTGATATTCTCCGCGCTTCAAGGTGCTCCAAAACTCTCGGTACTCCGCGCTGTTCTTGTAGGCCGCATCCACAAAGATGCTATGGTGCTTGCCCCTGATTTCAGCCAGCGAGTAGCCCATCACGTTCAGGAAATTTTCGTTCGCCGACAGGATTATGCCGTCCAGGTCGAACTCGATCACCGCTTGCGATTTGCTGATGGCTGCCATTTGGCCCGAAAAATCCGCGCCCAGCAGCTTTTGCGCCGTGATATCGGTGGCGAATTTCACCACTTTGAAGGTCTTGCCGTTCAAATCGAGGATCGGGTTGTAAGACGCCTGAATCCAAACTTCGCGCCCGCCCTTGCCCAGTCGCTTGTATTCGGCCGCCTGGTGTTCGCCCCTGTTCAGGCTTGCCCAAAATTCGCGATACTCCCGGCTGTTCTTGTATTCCTCGGCCACGAACAGGCTGTGGTGCTTGCCCTTAATCTCATCCAGCCGGTAGCCCATAGTTGTCAGGAAAAGGCTGTTGGCCGCCAAAATGGTGCCATCCATGCTAAATTCAATGACCGCCGTTGATTTTTGAATAGCCGCAATCTGGCCCTCAAAATCGGCCGTCCTCAGCTTTTGTGCAGTCACGTCGGTGGCGTATTTGACCACTTTGAACGGTTTGCCATTTAAATCCAGGATCGGGTTGTAAGAGGCTTGAATCCAGACTTCGCGCCCGCCCTTGCCCAGGCGCTTAAATTCCGCAGTTTGATGCTCGCCCCGCTTCAGGCTTTCCCAGAATTCGCGGTATTCGCGGCTGGCCTTGTATTCGGCATCCACAAACAGGCTGTGGTGCTTGCCTTGAACCTCATCCAGCGTGTAGCCCATCGCCTTCAGAAAATTGTCGTTCGCGGTCAGGATCATGCCGTCCACGTCGAACTCGATCACCGCCTGCGATTTGCCGATCGCGTCGATTTGTCCCTCGAAATCGGCTGTCCGCAGCTTTTCCGCCGTGACATCGGTGGCGAATTTCACCACTTTGAAGGGCTTGCCATTCAAATCCAAAATCGGGTTGTAAGAGGCCTGAATCCAGACTTCGCGGCCGCCTTTCCCAAAGCGCTTGTATTCACCCTCGTGATACTCGCCCCGGTTCAGGCTTTCCCAGAATTCGCGATATTCGCGGCTGTTCCGGGTTGCTTCGTCCAAGAAAATCCCGTGATGCTTGCCCTGAATCTCGTCCAGCCGGTAGCCCATGGCCTCCAGAAAACGGTTGTTGGCCGTCAGAATGGTGCCATCCATTCCGAACTCAATCACCGCGGTCGATTTCCTTATGGCTGAAATCTGGCCCTCAAAATCGGCCGTCCGCAGCTTTTCCGCCGTGACATCGGTGGCGAATTTCACCACTTTGAAGGGCTTGCCATTCAGATCCAGAATCGGGTTGTAAGACGCCTGAATCCAGACTTCGCGCCCGCCCTTCCCGAAACGCTTGAATTCGGCCGTTTGATGCTCGCCGCGATTCAGCTTTTCCCAGAATTCGCGATATTCGCTGCTGTTTCGGGTGGCTTCGTCCACAAACAGGCTGTGGTGTTTGCCCTTAACCTCCTCCAGCCCGTATCCCATCGCTGCCAGGAAAATGTTGTTGGCCGTCAAAATAGTGCCATCCATGCTGAACTCAATCACTGCGGTTGATTTCTGGATGGCAGCAATCTGGCCCTCAAAATCGGCTGAAATCAGCTTTTGCGCCGTGACATTGGTGGCATATTTGACCACTTTGAAGGGTTTGCTGTTTAAGTCAAGAATCGGGTTATAAGAGGCCTGAATCCACACTTCGCGCCCGCCCTTGCCCAGGCGCCTGTATTCACCCTCGCGATGCTCGCCCTGGTTCAGGCTTTCCCAAAATTCGCGGTACTCGCGGCTGTTGCGGGTGGCTTCGTCCACAAATATGCTGTGGTGCTTGCCCTGTATTTCGTCCAGCCGGTATCCCATCGCCCAAAGGAAGCGGCTGTTGGCTGTCAAAATGGTGCCATCCATGCTGAATTCAATCACCGCTGTCGATTTTTGGATGGCCTCCACTTGGCCTTCAAAATCGACCGACATCAGTTTTTGCTGCGTCACATCGGTGGCGTATTTGACCACTTTTATGGGCTTGCCGTTCAAGCCCGGAATCGGGCTGTACGAGGCCTGAATCCAGACTTCCCGTCCGCCCTTTCCCCGGCGCTTGAATTCGCCCGATTGATACTCCCCGCGGTTGAGACTTTCCCAGAATTCGCGGTACTCAGCGCTGCGCGCATAAGCGTCGTCCACGAACAGGCTGTGGTGCTTGCCCCTGATCTCCTCCAGTTGGTATCCCATGGCCCTCAGGAAGTGGTCGTTTGCGGTCCGCACCGTCCCGTCCATGTTGAATTCAACCACCGCCATCGTTTTGCCGATGGCCGTGACCTGGGCCGACAAATCGGCGACCGTCAGCTTCTGCGCTGTCAGGTCGCTGGCTAGCTGGACAACCTTATAAACGGCGCCCTGGGCGTTGGAAATCGGCTGATACGACGCCTGAATCCAAACTTCCCGGCCGTTCTTGCCCAGCGACTTATATTTGGCCGACTGGTAAACGCCGGATTGCAGTTTCTGCCAGAATTCCTGGTATTCCTCACTCTGCTTGTAGTCTTCCGGAACGAAAATACTGTGATGCTTGCCCTGGATCTCGTCCAGGGTGTATCCCATGGTGTTCAGAAAATTCGCGTTGGCCGTCAGTATGGTTCCGTCCGCGCTGAACTCAATCACCGCCATCGACTTGCCCGCCGCCGACACCAGCGCTTCCAGTTCAGCCCGGTCCGCCCCGGTCGCGCTGCCTTTAAAAACTGGTGTGGCGTTGGCTGGCGTCTGGCTTAGCCCGCTCTGGTCCAAGTTGGTCAGGGCGTTGGTCAGCGCGTTGGTCATTTGGTGCGCTTCGCCTTCCACCTCAGAAGCCTCCAGGCTTATTGCCGCGCTTGCTTCGGGAATATCGCTCTTTGCGGCTGCGGCTTGCTCCAAAAGGCCTACGGTGCCCTCAAGTGTTTCGTTCTCGTTTTCGCTCACAAATCTTTGCTCCCCGGCGGATTCCGCGATTGCTGTCAAATAAACTTTCGGCTGGAAAGCAACTAAGGTTCATAGTCCAGCAAAAAAAAAGCGACAGTCCGCATCTCACCCTCAGGCCGGAATTGTCTGGCTATTAGCCTGGCCCGAAACGGCTTTTTCACCCGTGCCCGCGCGCCACAGCGCCAGCAAGCTGTTGGCCGCGCGCTGGCGCACGATAAAGGAGGGCTCCTGGGCCAGGCGTTGCAGCGCCGGCACCGCCCGCAGGTCTTCCACCACACCCATGGCCCAGGCCATGGCCGCCCGAAACAAATGATTTTTGGCCTCGCACAGCTCAATCATCTTCTGCAGCGCTTCCCGGTCGCCCAGCAGGTAAAGCCCCACCAGCGCGTTGGCCACCACCCGGTGGCTCGGGTCGTTCACCGCCGCCTGCAGAATGTTGCGCACTTCCTGGTCTTTGCGCGTCATGCGCGGGTTCCACAGCGCTTCAATGGCGCTGGCGCGCACCCGGTCGTCGCGCGATTCCAGCGTGCGCCTGATCTGCCCGCTGCTCGGGCGCAACTGGCACAGCAGTTTCACCGCCCGCGATTTCACGCGCGCATCCGAATGGCCGCAAAGCGTGCGCAGCCAGGGAATCAGGATGCTGTAGTCGCACAGCGCCGGCACCAGCCGCAGCGCCCGCTGAATGGCCACCACATCTTCCAGCGCCGCCACCGTCGTCGCGAATTTATACAAAAAACGCGGGTCCAGATCGGGCAAAAAAGCAATCGCGTGGTACGCCACCGCCGGCGTGACGCTTTCTTTATCCAGAACGTCGGTGTCCAGCAGCACTGAAATGTGCAGGGTGCCGCTGGCTGCCCAATAAGCCATCACGTCGGCCAGCGGATCCAGGCCGCGCACACTCAGGTAATAAAGAAAGAGCCGCACCGCGCGCAACGGACAAGCCTCGTACATTTGCCGGTAGCGCGTTTCAAAGTCGGCCAAGCTCTCGGCCCCAATGGAGGCGAAAACTTCGTGAACGTCCACTTTTCTGATTTCTGCTGTTTCGCCGCGGTCCGCCATGTACTAACGGCTTATCGACGGCACTACGCCTGACCTGTAGAAAAAGGCGGCTTTACTGTGTCAGCCGCGCCAGCACCAGCGCCAGCGGACGATCCGCGTCAGCCGGCAATTTGCACGGCGCCTTCTTGCGCGCCTGCCACAACTGTTCGGCAATATCCAGATTGCTTTCCGCCGCATCGCCCTGCTTGACCGGGCTTACCTGCGCGGTCAGCGCGGCGTTGGCGTTGTCTACCAGCGCCTGCAAATCCGGTGTCAAATTTGTCTGCGGGCATTCGTTATATTCGCCCAGCGTCAGCTCCACCAGCTTCACGCTGCGGCGAAAACGCTCCGCCGCGGTCAGCCCGCGCACCATGGGGTCCAGCTCCAACAACTGGTTGCACACCTCCAAACGCCGCCGCGCCGCCGCATTTTCCGGCGCCAGCCGCACGGCGGTTTCAAAATAGCGCTGCGCGGCGCGGTAGTTGCTCTGCGCGAATTCGGAGTCGCCCATGCCCTGATAGGCGGCAGCATTGGCCGTCGGGTCATGCAGCATGGCGCGAAAGATGTCCATGGCGCGCGCCGGCGAACCGGCCTGCAGGAACAAATCTCCCAACTGTATGCGCGCTTTGGCATCTTGCGGGGTTGCCTGCACGGCCAGCAGTTCCGCCAGCAGCTCTTCCTTTGAATTCCGCTGAGCAAGAAGGTCAATCAGCTCAAAGCGCGCCTTGCGCCGGTTTGCTTCCTGGTCCTGATCCCAATGCCCATACACGGCCCGGTGAAAATAGGAAATGGCTTCCGGATAATGTCCTTCCCTGGTCAATGCCTGCGCCATCAGCAGGCTGGCCTGGCCGTCGATGGGGTCGCTGTCCAGCAGATCCGCCGCGGTCTTTTCCGCCTCTTCGGTTTTGCCGGCCGCCAGTTGCGCTTTGGCCAAGGTGCGAAAGTAATCGCGGTTGTTGCGGTCAATTTCAATGGCGTCGTTGATGCGGTCAATGGCTTTGGCGTTGTCGCCCTTGGCCAGCAGCGCCTGCCCTTCGCCGAACAGGCGCGCCGCCTGCACATCATTCTCCGTGCGGTCCACCGCCGCCAGAAAGGTGTCGCCGGCGAACAATCCGGCAATGGCCAGCAGCGTCAGGCTGAACGTTCCGATGAACGATAATCCGGCTGAATGCTTCATGACCCCGCCTTTTTCGCCACGCCAAACGTCTCCAGAATGTCGCTCAGCGTCACCACGCCCACCAGTTGCCGCACGTTTGCCCGGCTCACCACCGGCAGCACGTTCAAGCCGGATGTGCCCATCCGCTCCAGCGCCAGGCTCAGGCTGTGATCCGGATGAACATGCGGCAGCTCTTCGGCCGAATTGTGGTGCAGCTCCTCGTTCAGGCTGAGTATTTCCGACAAATGCTTTTCCCCGCCGCCATTGCCTGCGGCGGAGCTGATCTGGCTGTTCTTGATCATGCCCACCAGCCCGTCGCCGCTCACCACCGGCCACGCATCAAAAGCGCCAGCCGTCACCTTGGGCAGCGTCAGCGCCACCGTCGCATCGGGCGAAAGCACCAAAGGCGCCAGCTTCATGGCCTGATAAACGTGCGTCCGCTCCGCGTCGCTGCGCGATTGCGCGCTGGGAAGATGAATGCCGTCCTGATGCTCCAGCGCCTCATAAATCGGCTCCGGCTGCAGCTTCTGCGAAATAAAAAACGCAATCAGGTTTGAAATCATCAGCGGCACAATAATCGTGTAGTCGCGCGTGATTTCAAAAATCATCATCACCGAAGTGAGCGGCGTCCGCACCACGCCCGCAAAGGCCGTTCCCATCCCGACTAGCGCGTAAGCGCCGGGGGTGGCCGTCGAATTCGGGAAAATCGCGTGCGCCACGCCGCCCACCGCCGCGCCCATCATCGCGCCCATAAAAAGGCTGGGTCCAAAAATGCCGCCCGCGTTGCCGGAGGCGTAGCAAACCGCCGTCGCGATAATCTTCAGCACGGCGAGAAGCACCACCATCTGAATGACAATATTGCCGTTCAAAACCTTGTCCACCGTGTTGTAGCCGACGCCCAGGACGTCTGGCACAAAATAACCCAGCAGCCCGACGGTCAATCCGCCCGCCACCGGCTGAAACCACACCGTCCATTTCGGCAGCGTGCGAAACCACACGCGCAGATTCAGCAGCAGCTTCACAAACGCCACCGAACCCAAACCGCCCACCACGCCCAGCACCGCGTAAACGCCAAATTCACTGGGGTTCACCAGCTTGTAGCCGGAGACATGGAACAGCGGATCGTCGCCCAGCACCAGGTGCAGAACCATCCAGGACGTGGCCGCGCTCAGCACCACCGACCCCAGCACCGTGGCATGCAGATCGCCCAAAATTTCTTCGAGCGAAAACAGCACCGCCGCAATGGGCGTGTTGAAAGCCGCCGCCAGCGCGGCCGCGCAGCCCGCCGGAACCAACGCCTTCACCTGGCGCGGCGATAATCCCATGTTGCGCGCCACCACCGACGCCAGCCCGCCGCCCACATGCACCGACGGCCCCTCGCGCCCCAGCGCAATGCCGCTGGCCAGCGATGCCGAGCAGCAGAAAAACTTGCCCAGCACCGTGCGCATCAGAATGCGCCCGTCGTCCACGAAAATGGCCGCTTTGGTCTGCGGAATGCCGCTGCCGCGCGCAAACGGAAAATATTTGTACAGCAGATACCCGGTGCTCAGCGAGCCCAGCACCGGCACCAGAATGCGCCGCCAGCCCGCGCCTCCCGCCGGATACATGCGCGCCGCCAGCCTTCCCGTGAACAGGATAAACGCCACCGTCACCAGCCCCACCAGCGCGCCAATCACCAGGCTCAGCACCAGCGTCAATTGGTCTTCGTTGTGCCTCAGCTTTTCAAGACTGTGGCGAATCTTGTCGATCAATGAATGATTCCCTTCCTTACCGCATACAAAATCAGTTCCGGCACCGTGTGCAGATTCAGCTTCTGCAAAATATGCGCCCGGTGCGTCTCCACCGTGTACTGGCTTAAATTCAAAAGCTGCGCCACGTCCTTGTTGCTCTTGCCTTCGGCCGCCAGTTGCAGAATCTCGCGTTCGCGCGCCGTCAGCAATTCAAAGCTGTCGGTCTTGTGCTTGTCCGACATTTCGCGAAAATAATCTTCCTGCAGCAGCGCGCGAATTTGCGGGCTGAAATAAGAATGCCCCTGGCTCACGGCCTTCACCGCGCCAATCAAATCCGCCTTCAGCGAATCTTTCAGCAGGTAGCCGCGCGCGCCCGCATTCAGCGCCCGCACAATGTAGCTTTCATCGTGATGCATGCTGAGAATAATCACGGACGTTGGAGCACAAGCGTCCACAATGCGTTTCGTGGCATCAATGCCGTTCAGCAGCGGCATGGCAATATCCATCACCGCCACGTCGGGACAGTGCTCTTCGGCCAGCCGCAGCGCCTCGCGCCCGTCGCCCGCTTCCGCCACCACCACGAAGCCCGGCTGCCGCTCCAGCAGCAGCCGCAGCCCGTCGCGCAGCAGGTTATGATCGTCGGCCAGCAAAATCCGTATTGGTGTCATGCATCCCATTTATTGCTGCCAGATCCGCAAACGGCAAAGTCACTTTCAGCCGAGTGCCCAGGCCCGGCTGCGAATCAATCATGAACTCCCCGCCCAGGTGATGAACGCGCTCTTCCATCCCCAGCAAACCCAGCCCGCGCACGCGCGCCGCGTCAAAACCGCTGCCGTCGTCCTGCACCGTGAGATCAATCAACCCTTCATTGCGCAGCGCCAGCGTCACCTGCGCCGTGCTGGCCTGCGCGTGCTTGGCCACATTGTTCAAAGCCTCCTGCACCACGCGATAGATGCAGGTCTTGTGCTCTTCCGGCAGGCTGGCTGAAAGTTCCGCCGCCGACACCTGCACCCGCAGGCCGGTTCGCTTGGCCAGTTCGCGCGCCTGCCAGTTCAAGGCCGGAACCAGCCCAAAATCGTCCAGCATCGATGGCCTTAACAGCAGCGCCAGATTCCGGGCCGCCGCCAGCCCGCGCTCCGCCATGCCGCGAATGGATTCCAGATGCGGCCGCACCGAATCGCGATGCGGCTCGTCCAGAAGATTCTCCGCCTCCAGCAGTATGGCTGAAAACGATTGCCCCGCTTCATCGTGCAGCTCGCGCGACAGGGCGCGCCGCTCCTCTTCCTGCGCCCGCACCAGCTTGGCCGAAAGCTCGCGCAAACTGGTCTTGGCTTCAATGTTTTCGTTGAGGCGCGCGTGTACCTCCTTTTGCAGCCGCAAAATCAGCACGCTGGTGTTCACCGCCAGCGTCAAGCCGCCAATCAGCGTCAGCACCGTCATCCCAATCAGGCCCAGCCGCAGCTGCTCAAACCGGCCGGAAAACTGCTGATCGCCGCGCAGCAGCGCCTGCTCGTTCAGCTGGCCCACGCGGTCGGCAATTTGCAGCATGTTGGTGCGCCGCGGAATCAATTCGCTGTAAAAAAATTGATAGCGGTATTCCATGCGCTCCGTGTCAGACCAGGCAAACGTGCGGTCCAGCACCCGCCAGTACGCCTCAATTTCCGAACGAAGATTGGCAAACGCGGCCGCTTCTTCCGGCTCAATCGACTTCTGATATTTCTCCAGCGCTTCGTCCGTCTGCTGATGCAGGCGGTTCACTTCCGCCAGTTGCGAGGAAGCGCTGGCGGCCGGGGCCAGCAGCGAATCGCGCGCCACCGTGCCCGAAAGATAAATGGAAGACCGAATCTGCTCCAGCGTCCGGCTGCGTTCCAGAAAGCGCCGCTGCACTTGCGTCCCGCTGTCGCGCAAATTATCGATCATGAAAAGCGCGCCCAACTGAGCCGCCGCCATCAGCAGCAATAAGCCGCCAAATCCAGCCGTCAATGCCAGCCAGGGATGTCGTCGCATGGTCCAACCTCCTAGGGTTGCATAAAGAAGGAGGAGTGCGGCATCCCGTCGAGACAGTATTTCAAGACCTCATCCACCGGCAGTTCAGACAACGGCTGATGCCGCAAAATCCGCACATGCTCGCCGCGTGGACCCCAAATTTCTGGGTCCGTCGGACCAAACAAAACCACGCTCCGCATTCCAATCGCCGCCGCCAGATGAGAGATGCCGGAATCGTTTCCAACGTAAACGCTGGCTCCGCGCATCCACAAAGCCAAGTCCAGCAGATTGTCAAAGCGGTTATCCGCCCATTCAGCCGGCAACCGTTGCGCCAGCTCGCGATAGTTTTTGAGCGGCCAGTTCTTCTTCGCGCTCCCGGAAAATGGATGAATCACCACGCTGCGGCGCTGTTCCACGGCCTCCACGGCAATGCGCGGAACCAAACCCGGCGGACCGCCCACCTGCCGCAAATAAAAATCCACCGCTGGCTCCGTCTCCGGCAGAGCCGTTAGAAATGTGCAGCGCGGCTGAACTCGCGTCATCTCCTGGCGAAACTCAGGGCGGTTCGCGCCATACCAACTGATGACCTCATCAAATGCCCGCAGCCATTCCGCCAGCCGCTCAGGAAATTCAACCACGCCCACCAGATCCAACTGCGTCGCGGAAATCGCCCGCACGCAATCGGCAAACTGAACCAGCGGCGCCACGGGAGATGAAATCCAAACCTCCGTGTAATCCGCCTTCAGAAATTCCAGCGCGGGAAACGAAACAATGCAGTCCCCAATGCCACCGGGACGAATCAGCAGCCGCCGCGTTATTCAATCACCACGGGCAGCTTCACTTCCACGGTGGAAGGCCGGAAGCACATGTCGCTGCTGCAAGCCTGGTAATGAATTTTGCCCACCAGCGTGGCGGGTCCGGCGGGCGCATTGGCGGGCGCGTGAAATTGCGTCTTCACGGCAAACATTCCAGTGAAAACCAGAAGCTCCTGGGTGCCCACTTTCACCGTTTCCGGCTTGGGAAATTCCATGCCTTTGGTCTCCAGCAAGCCCGGCGTCCAGGTGAGCTTCAAGGGAATAATGAATTCGTCTTTCGGCTTGTCGCTGTTGACGTGAAAGCCCGGCTGCACCACCACCTGCAGCGTCTCCGTCACCGTCGCGCCGCGCTTCACCGTGATGGCATCCGGCGGCCGAACCGTGATCTTATTTTGCTGGGCCCAGCAAAATAGCGGCAGCGCCAAAAGAATTGCCGGCGCGCTTATCGGACAAAAGGCTTTCCACTTCTTGAACATATTCACTCTTGTT
>Ga0209208_10000889_pt1 | contig 40741 bp, 44 predicted proteins | sample S1TSphfallax_3_FD_187694 | JGI IMG/M metagenome (GOLD analysis project Ga0209208, IMG submission 187694) | Host-associated microbial communities from peat moss isolated from Minnesota, USA - S1T2_Fd - Sphagnum fallax MG (SPAdes) (version 2) | ecosystem: Host-associated > Plants > Peat moss >... | reverse complement strand
AAAAAAAAAAAAAAAAGAGAGAGAGAGAAGAAGAAGAACAAAAAAAGAAAGTTGAAAAGTTTTTATAAGAGGCTTTACTGCAAAGAGATCAAATTTTGCACAAATGTCACTCATTTCACACATTTTGTTTGTAAAATATTAAGTTAGCCTTAAAACAAGGGGCTACATTAACTTTAAAAGTGGAGGACAACAATGAAGTTGTGGGTTGGTGGGGTTGAGGATCTTATCAAAGTTTTCAAGTTTTGGTAATCCAAAAAAACACTGGTCAATCACAATTAAGTTAAATCTAGGGATTTGAAGGGGTATATGCACTCAGCACAAAACTAATTAATTAAATTAATTAATTACTGAACTAAGGACCCCTATAGTATGATCCAGTGTTTATTTATTTATTTATTTCTAAATTGGAGAAGTTGTGATACTTGGTGATTTTTTAAAAGAAACTGAATAAAGTTAATCTTTTAAGGGTTTTCTGTTTCCAAATTGCAAAAAGAAATTCCAAAAAAATTGCCACATTTCTATACCATTTATATATAGGAGTATGCCTAGGGCTGGGGTTTTTTTTTTTTCCCTTGCCCCTTTTTATAGCCAAAACTTGGCTAAACAGTTTGTTGGATGGTCACCACCACCTTGGCTACACCACAATTTGTTTTAAAAATATTTAGAAAAGAAGAAGAAGAGAAAAAGCAGTGATAGGGTAGATCATAGTATCATCCCCTTGCAAGAAAGCATCTTAGGGGCGCCGACATGGCAGCATATGTGCAGGACATGATAATTATGTGTGCAAAAAAACATGAAATACTTTCAGTACAAAGCTGGATCTCCCATCATGGTGTCTGAACCAAAGGACATGAAGAGCAGAAAGAAATCCTGGAGTCACAGTGCAGGCCTGATTTCAATGCAAACTTCTGTCGAACAGAATCCAGGCACCTCCATAGGGTTTTTTCAAAAAATGAAAAACCAGTCCAAAAAACCCTAAGAAGAAACACAACCACCAAAACAAAACAAAACAACACAAAAAGAGAGCAAATGTAGACTAGGTAAACCGCAACCTAATAAGACTCACCACCACCTATATGGCATGAGGAACAAAAAAATTCATTCCCTCATAACTCAATTGCTCCTGAGGCATGCATCACCCTTTCCTTCGTCAAAAACCCTAATTGCTCATTTGGCATCACCCCTTCAGTCCCCAGTAACCCTAATTGGTCCTTTGGTATCACCCCTTCATTCCACAATAATTCTAATTGGTCCTTTGGTGTGAAGCCTCCATTCCCCAATAACCCTAATTGGTCCTTTGGCATCACACCTTCATTCCCCAATAACCCTAATTGGCATCACCCCTTTCATTCATTCCCCAATAACCAAATTGGTGCTACGGCATCACCCCTTTCATTCCCCAATAACCAAATCACTGCTACTACCGTATCAACCCCTTCATTCTCCAATAACCAATTGGTCCTACGGCATCACCCCTTCTTCATTCCCCAATAGCCAATTGATCCTACGGCATCACCCCTCCTTCATTCCCCAATAACCAATTGGTTCTACGGCATTAGGTATCCATCCCTTTTTGCTGTAAAATCTGCTCTGACTGACTATTATTACTACGAGTCTCACATTCACAGGCCATATCACAATAATAAATCTTGCAACAGTTGCAAACTTTTGTAATAATACTACCCATAAAAATGGGGACTAAGTACTCATGCTGAATTTATTTCTCCAAGGACTTGACAGCACACCTCCCTCCTCCCCCCAACACCACACCACACCATACCACACCAGGTTCAGGTTTTCAAGCAACCTCCAAATGACCTGGGGCTTGAAGACTCACTAGTTGATCAATAACCTGACCAATATATAGCACAAGAGAGTTGTGGTTATGGACTAGGTAACTGTGCAAGAGCTGCCAGGTTACCGCATATAATAGAGCTGTGGGAGTGTGAGATTATATGCGGTAATCTAATCGGGCAGCTTGAGCTGATTCTTATACCAGACATATAACCAGTTGTTTGCGAGTGATGAGAGTTATGGTGGCAGACAAATGGTGCCTCAAGGTGTTTCACATGTCTTCACACTCACTGAGTTATGGCTTCTAACCTGCATGCGACCGTCCACTGGTGTACTGCCCCATGTCCTGATAACGGGTTTTGCCCTCCATGGGAGTTGACCCCACTTCCCATTCCATGGTTATAACAAACCATACCTCCTCCTCCTCCTCCTCCTTCTATGCTCTTGGATTAATGCCCAATCTCACCTTTACATAATTGTTTATAATCTTGGAACAATAGGTACATGGACCTGTCAAATGTAAACAAGGGGTTTGTCACACTGTGGCCTTGCCATTTATATTAAAACTTAGCTTAAGGCAAAAAGATGAGTTAAGGAAACTCAAATATTTCACCATGCGAAAATATAATCTTCAAAAAATCCTCTAAAAGAAACCAAAAATCCTTCAAGATATTATTAACTCTATAACTAATCTCAAGTCTCAACACAAGCCCAAAATATCATCTTTCAAAAATCCTCATACGAAAATAGACCTATTATTTATTACCTAGGGGGCCAAAATCCCTTCAGCTACTATATACTCTGTAATGAATCTAAACACAATATCCTTGCCTTGATAGGCGAGGCCAAAAGACTCAGTCATTTCAGGCTCAATAAGCCAGGCAAAGCCAACAAAAGCAAATATCAATAGGAGTTTCAAAAACCATTGAAAATCCTATTAAACCTTGGACATGGGTGATTGCAGTTGATGAGATGGAATCACCAGGACACAAGTTTCGCATGATGGTGTATTAAGAGCCCCATGCCATCCTGTCCCATATTAGCACAAATTAAAACTAGATAGAACATGCACTAGAGAATGTTTTCAGTCAGCACCTTTTGCCAAAGCAATTTCACCATTTGAAGGTGAAATCAGGGTGGGTACTGCAGCCTAGCCTCGACTTGAATTCTCAAATTTCAACAGTTTTGACATAGAAACAAGCAAGGTTCATTGACCACAACAACAATATTCACAAAATGTGTTGCAAGTAAGTATGCAGGCAGAAACACTCAATACAAACATAAAAAGCTTACAGAAGTTAAATGTGTCACTAGTATGAAGGCAGAAAGAAGCAGCTCCTGCTTACTGTAACAGGTGGGGCGGGAGTTTCAAATCCTGAGTTCTCAGCTAGCATGACAAGGGGATTTAACTTATTTCTTCAACCCATGTCTCCAGGATTACCATACTAAATGGCAATCCAGAGTGACATTCTCACAGTTAGTTTGAAGCCTTAGACACCAAGAAGCCAATTGATTCAACCAGAACTTTTCTTTACTTCAACAGATTTCATTCAGATCACACCCTCATAGCAGCAGCCTGGGTGCACAAATCTAAACAAACCGCAAGACATCCAGCCAGGAGTTGAGAGTCTAGAACGGCTACCCATTTAGAGCACTACCTGAAGTCACACACATCCAATACACCTACCATGAGACTATATATTTCATATGAGAGAACTTTGAACAACTGACCATGTTCAAAGTTCTCTCATATGAAATATATGGTCTCATGGTAGGTGTATTGGATAACTGACCATGTATTGATCTTCCTGGAGTGGCTCCCACATCAAATTTGCAGACACACCCAAGTCACATGATTGGCTTTCATGCAAATGATCCTGAATGGGTGGCATGTCAGTGCAGTGACATTCCATAGTGTGCCCATTTGTGAAGCGCACCCTTCAAAGTGAGTTAGTATGCTGATGATCATTTCTACTTTTCTTGCACTTCGCAAAGGTGCGCATTAAGTCAATACATCCCATATCATATATACAGCAGTCACAGATGCACACAATCAGGCACATGTACATGTGTGTTCAAGAGCAAGAAAAACAATATGTCAAAGCCTATCACAACTAACCCTCTCTCCCCTTTCAGAACTCTTTGGACAGGTGCAATAAGAAAGGTGTTCAAAGCACCCTCAAAGACAGTGGTAGAGTTGCAACTACTGTATTTATAGTTTTTTCTCTTGATGAAGATCTATCTTCTCATACATGATGCCACACATACAAACTAGCACACACACTGAGCAACACTGGAACAAAACCGATTAAGGACAAGAGTAATCATACCTATTATTGTCATTTGCATTTCATGGAAAAATAAACTCCAGTTTGTGCACCCTTGATATCTCCTGCAAGACTTCAAATTCCATGTGAGGATTGTTGAATTGCATCAGAACATCCATCCTGCCACCAGCCAGAGTACCTTGCCTATCTCTTGCTAGATGCTCCTGGAAACACTATACTTTGCATGACTACCTACCTACATACAACCGGAGATCGAAAATTGAGCTAAAAAATCAATCAGACATGCATGCATTCATCACAACTTCATGAATAATGCACACTCTGAGCATTGTTGGTAACAACAGCAAGAATGTTTTGGCACTTGATAACAACCAAGCTTGAAAAAATAATTCTGATAGATAGCAAGAGTTTTGCACTTGATAATAATAACCGAGAGATTTATTTTATTTCTGAAACCTAAGCAAGAGTTTGCACTTGATAACCGAGACGAAAAAGTAACAATTCTGATAGCAAGAGTGAGTTTTGGCACCGTCCAACAAGAAGCTAGATGTGCAAGTGAAGAAGAAAGGATTTCTTAATTCTTACCCATCTGCAATTAAAAAAAGCTCAAAATCCTGGCAGATCTTCCTTCCTTCCATGATGCAATCAAGAAGGTTTTGGTGGCTTTTAGGGTTTTGATGGATCCATCCAGCAAGCGAGACTAGAGCTTCCCCTCCTTCCTTCTTCAGAATGGATCTATCTATCGACCTAGATTCTTCAGGAGACTTTGCATTCTTCAGAGATCGATTCTTTCTCTTCTTCTTCTTCTGGGTTGAGATTATGATGGGTTGCTACAGTTGATGATCCAGCTGCTAGCTACCGATGGGATGCTTCATGGCTGGAAGGATGTTGCTGTTATTGTTGTTGTTGGGAGTTTGATGCAAGAATTACAATGTTTTCTTCCAATTCTTTTCTCTCCCTCTCGAACGATTCCACCATCTTCTTCTTCTCGTGCTGCCGCCATCTCCAACAAGTTCCGCAGCAGCACCCATTTCTTACCCATTTCCAGCAAGAACAACAAGGAGTCCAGGGTCGTCTGTTGTCAGTAGCTGCTGCTGCTTGGAAGGGACCCAGACCCAGCGACCACAACAAAAGCAGCAGGAGAAGCAGAAGCATCAGAAGAGATGACGACGACGATGGTAACCATCCGCCGCTTGTTGGGTATGCGAAAGTCTTCACTACTGTCGAGGAGAAGATGGGGTCGGAAGGGAGGGGTAGCAGCGACACAGTTGAGAGTGAAACCTGGAATCAAGGCAGCAGCAGAACACCAGTCTTGAAGGGCGGTAAGAAGAAGGTACTACTGCTGTATCTATCTCCAGAGACATACACACCCATCTTGTCTTTTTCAATACCTCTTGGGGAGAGAATTCACAGTTTTGCATAAAAGACATGTCTAAATCCTGGGGGGTTCTTGGCAGTTGGGGAAGAGGGATCATGACAGAAGAAGAGCAAGCAATGGTGCAAGCAAAAGCTATGTGGAGGAAGAGAGGTCAGAAGCAGGAAGAGGAGGGGGAAGGAGGGGGGGAGGAGCAGAATTGGGGTTTCCCCTTCAGAGGAGAAAACCCTGGAGTGCTGCTGCTGCAAGGAATGCTGCTCCTGCTGCAGGAGGAAATTCTATCCAAAGGAACAACCATGAAAGAATTTCTGGTGGTTCAGAGAAGAAATCCAGCTTCAGAACTGGTAGTGCCCATCATCATAACAACACTGGACAGCTTTTGCAAGAGAGAAGAAGAACAGAACAGAGTTCATCACTCAAGAGTTTTTGGCCCGACAACATCATGATTCCTGCTGCAGAAGTAGAGAAGTTGTCATTGTTAAAACAAGGCAATGCTGCTGCTGCTGATGATGATGCACAGGTTGTTGCTGTTCTAGACAAAGAGGAAGTAGCATTGAGAGAAGCACTGAAGATACGCAGAAAGAACACTGCAGAAGCTTTATGTGCAGCATTACAAGCAGCAAAGATGAGTCCTCGATATTCAAGAGAAGTGGTTGCCAAAATGCCTGCCTTTGTCGATCAAATCATGCTTGAAGCAGTTGCACTCAAAGGCGACTCCAAATTTGTCACATCATCCTTTGCTTCCCGAGCTCGAGCCTGCATTGATCGAACCAAAGTGGTGGAATCTATCAAGTAAGCAGATGGACACAGAGAGAGTGATGAGAGAGAGAAAGCAACCCTATTGCTTTTAAAATAAAAAAATTGCACAGAAGGTTTTGCAACATCATAAGTAACGTATTGTAGAAATGTGTTCCAGGTGGTTGAAGCATAATAGCGTGACGATCCCACGGGTGGGGAAACTAGTTGATCTAAAGATGGAAAATTTGCAAGTTCTATGTGAGCGAGTTGCATGGTTGAAGCACATGCATGTGCATGGTCGGGATTTAGGTGTCATCCTGACAAGGCAACCTTGTATACTAAGCCGGCCTCAAGCAGAACTTGATGAGCTTATCGGGTTGCTTGAAAGAGCAGGGATTCGAAGAGAGTGGGTGGGTTTTGTGATCAGTCGCTCACCAGCTGTGTTATCTCTCAGCAGCCAAGGGCTGATCAAGAAATTATTATTTTTCGAAAATCTGGGTGTGACGCCACAACAATTAGGACCTATGGCATTCAATTTCCCTGCAAGCATTGGCCATTTTCATATTGATGAAATGCAGACAAAGGTACAACACAGTTATTTCCTGAATCTTATATTGTACTCATCCCCCCAACCCCAATTTGGGTTCCAGTATTTAGTTCCTTTCTTCTTGCAAATTGTTGTTTCAATTAAGCAGTATGGCTGCTGCAAATATGAATTCTGTTGCATTATTTTGCTCCTTTTGGTTTTGGGCATGTATGTAGGTTGAGTATTTCCGGCGCCTAGGATTGGCAGATCCAAATATTGGGAGGGCCATTGCCACTAGGCCCCAGTTACTTGCATGCAGCATTGATGCAGCATGGCGGCCACTTGTAAAGTATCTTAGGTTTCTGGGAGTAGAAACAACAGGCTTGCAGCGCATCATCTGTGTCAACCCGTCTGTCTTTTGCTTCAACCTGGAAAATAACATTGCACCAAAGGTATGGTTATATGGTCCAATAAGCATGTCCATTCATTACATTTGCTGCTATATTCTCTTTTATCTTGTCCAAATAATCTCAATGGCAATGTGGTCTTTTAGGTTTTTCTACATAAATTTGGTGAATGAGTTGAAGCACTTGGGTGGGTTTAGGGTTTAGGTGTGTAGTTGAGTGTAAGTCGATTTTTCAAAACAGTTTTGGGAGAGGCTAAGGATATTGGGTGGGAGAAGGTTCGCTTTCTTCGGGCAATAGGTGTGCATGAGGAAGCAATCGGGAAGGTCATTGTTGAGTTTCCTGCTTTTCTCAGCTTCAGCCTGGACCGGAAAATTCGACCAGTGGTAAAAGAGAATTTCCCTGAACTTTTACTCCTGTTTCATGTGTCTATTGAAAAGCCGATGGGAAATGTGTCACCCTTTGTAACTTGGTTGTATCATCTCCAGGAAGATTTCTTGCTGGAGGACTCATCCTCTTTTTCACAAAGATCTATAATGTTTTGCGCTTTGTACAACCCCTATATTTGAAGAGCATGCATCACCTCCAGGGAGGCTGATCCTCTCCAAGTAAAAGTCAATTGAATGAAAAGAGCTTGTCTAATTTGGATCTTTTTTTTTCCACTTCTTTGAGCAAGTTGCTTGTGTCAAACAGTTTGCATGGGGTCGGTCACATGAGGAATGTTTGTTGGGGGGAGGGAGTCATATGCAGGTGCGATTCCTGTTGGAGACAGCAGGGGTGACAGAAGCAAATGTGGGGAAAGTGATTGCACTACAGCCCCGATTAATTGGATGTAGTATGTCAAACAAGCTTCAGCCACTTGTTGAGTATTTTTTGAACCACCAGCTTCGGCGTGATCAGTTGGGCACAATGGTGGCAGATTTCCCTATGCTTCTCAAATACAATGTTTCAATCATAAAACCCAAGTTGGAGTACTTCAAGCGTGTCCTGGCCCTTCCCTTTGATGATCTCATTGCTTTTCCTAGGTAATGCTATGGATTAGAAAATTTTCTCCTTTCTCTTAAACTCATCAGAAAGTTAACTCTTTGCTGCATGAGCTGGAAATGCTCAGAGGTCCAACGATCAGGGTAACTAGTTCTGGTCCTGAAATTTTCACTGTGGTGCAATGCAGGTACTTCAGCTATTCATTACAGGGTAGAATCAATCCAAGGTACCGGATATTGAGAGGAAAGGGCTTGATGTTCAACCTCCGCTATATGTTGGCATGCAGTGATGACTTGTTTAACCAGAGAGTGGAAGCAGCTCTACAAGGTCATGCTATTGAAGCTTCTGATGAGGTGGATGATATAGAAGGTGCTTATGAAGATGCTTCAGGAGCTCACTTTCCAACAGATGATGATTCAGTTTATGCATATGCATACCATAGTTGTGGAGATGATACAGAAGGTGATGAAGAGTATGGATCTGAAACTGAAGGAGATGAAGATATGTCTGGTGCAACCTTTTTGAAGACCCATGATTGATATTCAAACCTCACCAACTTATGAAACTATACCCAGTGTAAACTTCTCTGTGTTTTGATACAAAGGGACACAATTGAGAGGGTATTCTCTGCACTCAAAACCATTTTTGTGTAGATTTGACAGAGGGCTCAACATTGTCCAAAATCACCCTAGATTTTTGAAGATGTCCATAACAGTCGGTGGGTTTCCAGTTCTCGTCTTCCATCTGCTTTTGAATGGTTGTTTGAACTCTTGTGGCATTCAGATTTGTTGTATTTTGCAACAGCTTTGTTCCTGGAAGTGATGTTGCCCTCCAGGAAGAACACATGTTATTCCATACAAGTGATAGATTGGCTTTGAATGTTAGGAAAGAAAAAGAAAGACTTTCTAAGGAAATTTGTCAAAATGTAATAGTGCTACAAAATTAACAAAAGTGTGATGAACCAGATCCTAGAGCATGACTTGCAAAGAATGCCCTCAATGGCCTCCTGCTGGTTTACCAATGTAGTTTTGTTCTCTAAGAGCATCTGGAGTGGTGCTCTCAGTATGTGTGACCTGCAAAAATATTTGTCACATCCAAGTTTAGTTATTTACTTCTTTCCAATCCCATCCATAAAACTAAAACTAGGACTGCAAAGAGGTGGGAGACTATTAATAGGAACTCATCTGGACCAATTGCTATCATTGTTCAATCAAAGCCAGCGAGCACCAGTCAGATAATATTTAGTACACTCTTCTCTGGCAGGTGTTATGGTTTGCTGTGCCATTTACCAGCCTCACCAAACTGTAATCAAATTCTTGATGCAGTTGCAATTTTGCTGAGCCAAACTTGCATGTTTAAACAGTTCTTCATCTGATTTTAATTTGCAGGGTCTCATGCCATTTTGCTGACCCAAACCAGCACGTGTTGGCTTTTCTTCATCCAATTAATTTGCTGGGTCACATATTGAACACGGGTGTAGAGTTGCTCTAAGAGCATCTCTAGCTGTGCTAGGTATGTGACCTTGCAAAAATATTTTTCACATCCAAGTTTAGTTATTTACTTTTCTGCAACCCCACCCTGAAAACTGAAACTGGGACAGCAAATAGGCGGAGGACTACTAATAGCAAACCACCTGCACCAATCATCATGATGGGCCAATGAGAAACACTGATCAAGTGTCAGATCATATATATTACACTCTTTTCTGCAAGTGCTGGGCAAGGCTACAAATTGTGCAATTATGCGGAGCCAAAAACCACTTATCTGCTGAGCCAAAGGGGCATGTTTTAACTTTTCTTCATCCAATTTACTGTGCAGGATCACAGACTGAGCACCCCTGGAGATGCTCTAAGACAGATAACAATTTCACCCTTACTTTGACCCTATAATAACTGTTACAACTAGTGGACGCTGGTGCTAGGTGCCCAAGTATATTAGACCTCCTATAAGGTCACCCATCCCAATATCATTCTGGTAAAAGTGGGCTTAACTTTAGAGTTCTTTGAGAACCCAATTGTTGAAAAGTCATTAATTGCTTTAAAAGCAAAAGTTTGGAGATGAAAAGTATTGTACATTTAAACATGTGTGCTCCATTGGTTCAAAAATTGTGAAACAACAAATATGCACACCATCTCATCAAAGGTTTTCCGATGGTTAAAAAACAAAATGAGGCACCCCATGGTTGGGAAGTGTTATGACTTGATCACATCCAAACAAGCAAACACCTATCGTAATACATAGACATGTCTAAAATTCTAGACTTTTAGATAGCATTTGTGAAGGGTCGAAGTGCTATCATCATTGTCCATGTGTGGATTGTGTTAGTCTAATCACTGACTTTCATTCTATAAGGGACAAAACTTCAGAATCTCCCGCAAATTAATGACTTAAAAATTACCTGGTGTTGAAAGTGGGGTGACCCAATCTCCCAAAAACAAAATTTGATACATGTACTTGGATGCTAACTTGTAGCGTGCTCACCAAGTTATAGACAATGGCAATATGCATAAGGTCAAAAGGACCTTTTTAGATCATCCAAAAATTTTAAAAAGACATGAGGAAATGTTAAACTCAATTTAGTTTGGCACTATCCTTGTACACATATGAAAGGCAATCTCATGAAATGGGATCTCCAATTCTCTTCCTTGCCACGTATTGACAAGAGTTCAATACATGTATTATTATTAGCATTTTATTGGACTTGATTCCAACTTGCCATGAAATTGGATGACCAAGTTGTTTTAGGGCTTTTTGTTTATCAATACTATTGAGACAAAAGACCACCAAAGATGATTGGGTGATTTTATGTCTTGCATCCCAATTGTCATTAGTGAATAAATGTAAGTTTCTATATGAATGTTTCTTTCTACATTCTTGTTCTTGGGTGTTTTTAAAAACTTTCTCAATTTTGCAGTTACTTACGATTGACTAATTATGTGTGTTTTTTTGTAACAACCATTGTTTGTACACATATGCACTACACATACAAGGACATCAATAGAAAGAGCTCACATTGTTTCTGACTTGATTCTATCAATGTGGTAGAAAGTTTGATACTGTACATAGGACTAATGTTGCACATTTCTTTCACAAACATTTTATTTAGTTTAGAAGATGAGGTTTCACCATTTCAAATTTAATTTTTAAGAATTTCAATGGTTGAGGAATAAGTATGCAAAATACATCTTGTGTTGTGCATTTGTAATATTAACCCAATGGTTTTCAATTTTCAATAAATTTGAAATTTTTGTTTAATTTATTTTTTCACCTTTTGCAAATTATTTTGTGCTGAACATCAGTCATAGGACCTATAATAGTTCTCAAGTAATTGAGTACTTGACTGTTATGTGTTTGGGTTAAATGCCTAATGTTTAGTAAAATTTTCTCTCTCTCTCTCTATATAACATCTCAAAACCAAAGTTTTTCAAGGAGGCATGTCCTGTGGACTTCGACTTTTTTCTTTTTTTTTTTGGGAGGGGGCACCCCTCCAAAAACCAAAGTAGGTGCTTGTGTAAAAACAATACTACACCCCTTTTTTTCACTTAAAATACCAAAGAATTTGAGGCCCTTAAAAGGACATGAACAAGTCCCCACATTTATGAGCCCCAAAGTGCATGCACAATTGAATAATATTTCAAGTTTTGTATTTAGGTTAGTCCATCTCTTTTACACCTACAAGGTTAATTTTTGCACAATGCTAATTATAAATCAATGTGCCCAATCAAGATCTATTGTCACAAAATGACAAATACATAGGACACACCTACTCAATAGAAGTCTATTGTCACTACCCCATTTTCTTTAGCACATCAAAAAATTTAACTTCAAAGGTGTTTTTTAAGGGCATGATTGAATGGGAACGTGGGAACATTGGTGGGAACATAGGTGACAAGTCGTCATGAAGACCATAACAAATAAATGTAGGGTAAACACTTGTGGAGCGAGTGGGGTGTTGCAAAAACAAGGGTTGAGGTGGAGATGAGGGGGTGCTTATTTTGGCAACGCCTATATTTTGGGAAAAACCTATATTCTAAGCACAAACAAGATTGAGTACTAGGTATAGTATCTAGCATGCTTCAGCAACAAAGGGGCTCTATATATATATATAATTTTTTATCATTTTCACTTGGTTGTAAAAATAATCATATTTATTTTACAATTTTACAATTTGTTATAACCAAGGGTGATGTGCTTGAAAATAATGAATTCTTTGAGATTTTTGGCAAAATTTCCAAAAAAGAGAGAGAATTCTTTTAAATTAATTAATGCCTAACCAGGCTAGGTACTAGGATATTAAAAATGTATTGAGGTTTAGTTAAGTGGATTCCAATGTGGGGGAGGGAGGGAGGGAGGGAGAGAGACACAATCTTTTGAAGTTACAATACTAGATAAGTAGTATACTTTGGGAAGATGCATTCGAAGGTTCCACAAAAAAGATTGCTTGTACCTAATGTAACCCCACATCTAAGTTACATGGGACTTTGTTTTTGGCAACCTAGTTTGTGTAGTAAATGAAGATGCAAATAAGTTAAGGTCTAACAAAGGGCCACTATTTTGGGAATGCCTTGGGCCAAAGGGCATTGCAAGATGGCATAAAACACAACACATTTAAAAATTCTTTTCATTTTTAAGAATCATTATACCCGGTGGGTGTCCATTTGGGTTTTGGGGTGCTCAATGGGTATCACAACTAAAATGAGTAAACACGGACATTTCAAAAAAAATAAAAAATTTAAACTCTCAATTCCAAAAGGGTGAAGCGGCCTTACACAAATGGCAACAAAAAGAAAACAACCAGCAATTTCAAATTTAATTCATTGATGAGTGACCAACTAGGCTATGCACTATGGTATACCAAAAAAATTTCATTAAAAAATGGTTTCTTTCCCCCCAAAATTAGCAAAATATTCAAATTTACACTGCAATTTTTCCTTAAAAGTTCCTTTTCAGAAATTAAATTTTAAAAAAAAATTCAGAAGAAGAAAACAACATTGACTCCCACCCAGTTCATGTTTTAATTTTGTTGGATAATTTTCTTACAGCCCTTTCTATGGATATTAAACTTTTAACCATTCGGGCTTTGGATTGTTTTAATCCTAGTGATTATTGGGGGCCACATTTTACTATAGTTGAACAATTTTGTTATGTGCGAGCTCAAGGATTGAGTGATTTTTTTAACATGTTCCCATTTCCCAATGGATTGTTTTTACAAAATTTGTGTGATGTTTTTGATTCCTTAGAGTGTTTGTTAGGAGGTTTTTTTTTTTTTTTTTTTTAATTTTTTTTTTTTTTAAATTTTTTTTTTTTTTTTTTTTTTTTTATTTTTTTTTTTTTTTTTTTTAAATTATTTTTTATTTAAAATTTTAATTTTAATGTTATATATTTACATCTTAATTATTGTACATAAATTGAGATAAATTAGTTTGGAATCAATCTTAGTGTGAACATGATTTTTTTAGCTATGTAGTTATGAGTTATAATCTCATGTTGTGCGACTTGCATTGCGTTTTCTAAGCTCAGGATTTTGTAAGTGTGTGTGTTTTTTTTACCCTCATCTAAAGCCAAGCCTAGTGCCCAAAAGCTTTCTCAAACAAACCCAAATAAATAAATTTCGGAACCTGGGGGTTCAAGTAACCCAAAAACCCTAACCTAGAAGAATCTAAGGACTACAAATAAACCAAGAGCAAGATGAATACTATGTCAACCCAAAAAACAAATTCTCACAAAAAACCAACAAACCAAAGGTATCTAGAACAACCCAATATCGTGGCCCCCATGCTTTTCCACCGTAGAACAAGTAGGTTCTCACCATTCTCTTGTACTTTCCATCACGGAAAAGAGGACAGCTGGTTTTTACAATGCGTAATACGTACACTTCATCATAGACCCATGTTCAGCACAAATTGCATGTGGGTGTGTGTGTGTATATGTCACGTGCATATATATATATGTCTTCTCGATTGCTTATGTGAAAATCTTCAAGAGTGAGTGTGTGCCTCAAAACCAAACCGACAAAAAATTAACACTAACCCTAAAATCATTTTGTTCAAGGTTGTTTATGACAATTTTTGATAGAAGAAACACACACATATTTGCGGTGCCTTGTCATGGACTTATGTATGTACAGCGCTCAAATTCTCCATGGCATGGCCGTGAGTGCTGTAGCTACCACTAGGGCATAGGCGGGATGCCCCAGTCCAACTCCCATGTAAGGTCACAAATGAAAGAGTAAGAAGAAGAAACCCTTCTCAATTATACTAACAGATGGAAACCCCAAGGGATTCCATTGTGGATGAAACTCATCCACAAAAGAAGCAAAGCCATTAAAGAAAGACTTCATAGGAAAACTTTGTCAAGGATGGGGGGATGGCTCCGTTGATGAGTCATTGTGATGAACTTAGACTTATCATAGGGAAACTTTTGTCAAGGATGTGAATGGACAAGTCATTGTGACGTTTACCATTAGCTAGGCCCATATCGATTATTAAACAACTTGGCATAATTTCCATCAATTTTTTACAGGGTGGTTTTAGGCCAAGTTGTGTTGACCTATAATTTCCCTAAACTTTAGGGTTTTTTTTTAATAGATTATATATATATTAAAAAATTTGGGGTCAAGATGCATTTGAAGTTTAAGGTGTCCCACCCCTCCCCGCCCCCCAAAGGAAAATAAAATCTCAAATCGAAAGCACATAGTTTTTCAACCTCACTTGTTTGGCTTCACTTCGTCCCCCATTATGTACTTTCCAAGGATTTGTATGTTGTCCATGGATGCTACATTTGTAATATGGACCATGGCAAGCAAAGCATACAATATTGGAATTTAAGCATTTGTGCTTGGGTAGTGGTGCATTTACAAAACAACATCATTAGGGGCAAGCAACGAGTGTCTTTTATTCCCAACAATTTTTCTTTAAAAAAAATTTCCGTGGGAAATTTTGGGAAATTTTGTTTCTAGTGTAAATTCAACTAAGTTTGCTAATTTTTTGCGAGAAATTTAGCCAAAATCGTCCTTATACCTAATTTTTTTATAAAAAATATTTTTAAATAAAAATTTAATTTTTTAGAAAAAGAAAAAAATCCCCTGCTAAGCCCTAACCAACCCCTGAAAATGAATGAATGAATTTTTATAAAGTACAGTCTTCATTCCGCCCTCCATCTCATGCATCCTACATGATCCAGTAAGCCTAGGAAACAATCAACACGAAATGAGGATGACGTTCCGCCAATTCCGGAACGGCTTGGTTGGCGTAATCCTACGTGCGGTTGGATTATGACGCGATATTCCGCCTCCGGGGGGCACGCGGGTGGGGGGGCCCGGCGGGGCGGGCCGTCAGTCCGGTTGTTTTTTTGCCAATGAAGGCGAAACTTGGGTGCGCGATGCCTCCCAATTGGCGAAACCTCAGAAACGGACGGCGATGGTCAAATCCGCGCTCCCGCCCGCTCCTTCCCTCTCGCCTACTCGCTCACTTGCTTCCATCCTTCCTTCCTTCCTTCCTTCTCCGTTTCTCGCAGCGCAGCGTGCAAAATCCATTTCTCACGTCAATTCTCGATCTCTGGCGTTGTGGGCACGCACAAAATTTTCAGCATGACTTCGACGCAGATGGGAGCCATGAGGTGCGCGCTTACCGTGCTCTTTTTGGCAGTTTTTTGTGCCGGTACCGATTGATTGATTGTCCAGCAGCAGTTGTTGTTCTGTCGTTCTTGTTGTTTTTGTTTTGTTCTCCCCCTCCCCCCCACACCTACCACCCTTTGTTGGTCTTAAGCAGATTCTTTGTGCAGCAGTGAGTGTGTTTCCAGCATTGGGTGCTTGCTGCTTCTCCCTTTTTCTTGAGAGGCAGAGGACTTTGAGCCATCTATCCGTCCGCTTCTTTTAGTATGCTCTGGGATTGCACAGTTTGAGAGTAGGTAGGTAGTTTTGTGGCGATTTGGGGTTTGGGATTTTTTTACGAGAGGTAGGTGGAGCTTGCTTTCTTTTTTTTCATAGGTTTTTTTATTTCCGTCTGGGGGGGGGGGTGGTTTTCTTTTGGGTTTTGTGCAGGTTTCTTACGTAGTGGGGTATTATCATCATCACCTCAAGTTCTTGGATGCAAGCCCACTACTCAGGTAGGTTTGTTTGGTTCTCCTTGTTTGTTCTGGAGACCGAGAAAAAAATTAAATCAAATTAAATCTTTTGAATCCACAGTGAGTGGGCACCCAGTGCGTGCTGCTGCTGCTGATCAAGTGTGGGCCAGTGGATTATTGCATTTTCCAAAGACCTAAGTTCATGTGGTGGTTCTTGGTTGTTGTTGAAGAAATTTGTGAAGCACACCACACCTGCAGAAGTTAGAAAACTTTTTTCCCTGAAGTTTTAGTTTCCATTGAAGAGCTCTTCTTCAGCCCATCAGCTGTCTGTCTGTCTGTCTGTCTGTCCGACTTCAAATACACTCTTGCTCTACTAAATTGTTTGTCACTGAATTGTGCTTGAGGAAGAACATGGAAAAATCTGTCACCCATGAGCAGAGGGAATAATTCTTCTAAGGAGCTGGATATAAATTATAAAGCCCATGTTTGAAGCAGCCGGGGTTGTTGTTGGTATTCCAGTGAATTCTTGAGAAATTGTTGTAGGCACACTCTGACAGGAAAGGAAATAAAATCTGACACCCATGAGCAGAGGGAATAATTCCTCATTGTTTCGTGTGAAGAAGTTGAGGCATCAGCTTCTTCTTCCACTATTGTTGTTCCAACTCTTGCAAGAAAGTTGCAAGTGCAATTTCTCAATTCTGTTGGTGTAATATGATGCCTCCTGTCTCCACTTTTGACACCAGTTTCTGGTGGTCCAGATGTTAGGCTTTTGTGTGCACAGCACACCTGACAGCAATTTCAGAGAGAAAGGATGTGTTGCTGGATGGATGCAGGTCCAGAACTGGGTTCCAAGCATTTATGGGTTTGTGTTTATCATTGCAGATTGAGAGATGCTATAGTTGTTAAAAAGTGCAACATAAATACATACATGTGGATCAGGGAAATAGCAAATCCCGTTGGCTGGATTTTATTTATTTTTTCAACCAAATTTGTGTCAACAGTCAATGTGCTTGCTCTTCTTCACGAACACCTTGTGGGTGTTTGAAGGTTTCCATGTCTAGTATATTTTTTGTTGGATGGGTTGTTGTCAATCTTTAACAGTCAGTCTATCAAAGTCTGCAAGAATCAAACCCTAAAAATCTCCCTATGCATTCTTGCCTCCATGGATTGTCCACAACCCATCCATGGGTACATACATGTAAAGGAGGATGCATGACACCATCTGCTACGTGAAGTGCCTACCAGTTTCTGTGCTCGCAGACCTGAGCAACAATCCCAGAGATGCACTGTTTGAATCCAATCTACTGCTCCTTCAGTTTTGTTACTAGCTAGAATTACTTTTGTAAAGACTCCAAACCATAAGGAAGGTTTGAAATTAAATTGCTGGAATGTTTTTGTCGTTGCAGGACTAGAGCTCAAGAGTGTTGTTAGTGGTAGGTGCGCAGCAGCAGGGTGAGCATGCAACGTGGAAGAGATTCATCTTAAGGGGGGTTCTGATCATTTCATAAGACAATTTTGTGGAAAATGTCCACTGGGAATGGACATTGCTCAGCTTTGCAGGGAAGCGCTTCTTCTCCTGACGAGCAGCAGCACACCCCAGTCACTTTCTCTTCCCAGTCAATTGCAGCTGCTCATAAAACTGGTCGAGACAATACACAGGTTTTGACATATTATTGTCAAGGTGTGGTGGTCACTGAGAATCTTCAGAGAGAAGGGATTCGATATGAGATCAGTGACAGCCACAAGGAGAACAGCGATCTGCAAAATGGTTTTCACAAAGTGCACAGAACCTCAGAGGGTTTTGCTTTGAGGTCTGTTTGGCAACCCTTTGTAAATCAGGTGTCTGGGTCTGATGTCTGCTTAGAGGGCAGTGAAGAAGAGACAAGACTGATTTTATTGCTCTTTTGATGTAGTCTTGGATCTTCCTCCTCTTTGTAGAAGGCACAATGTATGTTAGTTACTGACAACAGATGTTTGAATGCATGGACAGGTCTGACCTTCTGAATGGGTTTGTCCCTGCTTCCTTGAATGGAAACAGCATGGAAGATATGTGCAAAACTACAACCTGCACTCTAGACCCTAAATCAGAAGAAGTCACCACTCCTCCTCACATTTCCAGTAGAAAGGAGCAAATATTGGAAGATCTTCAGAATTTCTCTGGCAATCCAAAGTCAATTGTTGTCTCTGGAAAGATTGCATACACACAGAGTGAACCTAATCTGTCAACTATGCTGACTGCACATCAGCAACAGGAGACTGATCCCATTGGGTTGTTGTCAAGGTTGGACCTTTTTGAGCCACAGGTGTTGAAGAACAAGAAGGATTCAGAGGACCTAACTAACTTCAGTAATGGTCAATCGGTACATGCCACAAAATCAATTCCTGTGATGTCATCATCTGTTGCAGTGTCAACAACATTACCAAAGGGGCAAGAAGAGGAACTTCTCTTTGGAGAGAAGCTTACCTCAAGGTCTAAAAAGGCAGAGAGTGCCCATGGAGGTAATAATAGCTTCCCTAGCAGCAGCAGCAGGGGTCTTTCTTTCTTTCTTTTTATCACTATTACCCATGTACTGCAATGTAGACCTGTTTTTTGAGGACTGAACATTTTTCAAGTTTGGATTCATAGACTGGTGGTCTAAGCGGAGTTTATTTTCTGCATAGATGGAGTTTTAACAAGAACAAAATCTATGCCAAGCAATTCATCTCCAGATGCTAGTCAAAGGGGGGGCTTACCTCGCTCCACCACTGAAAAGAGGAGAGTAAAGACAATTATAGACAATGCAAATGTTCGTCTTGAAGCAGAGGCAAAGGCTTTACATCGGAAAAAGGTTTCTTTTTCCTACCCTCTTTCACATTTGTATCAACTGCCATTCTCCCCACCCATCCTCTCCTGGTATTTGATGTTGAGCTCATCATAAGTTTTTTATGCTGTCATCATCAGATTTTCCTTCTGATTTGCTGTTGTTTTCATATTATGTAGCAAAAACTTGTGAGGAGGCTGGGTACCATCCAAAGAGATGGAGCAGTGGAGTTTGATGTCGGACAGAGTGCTCGTCTGGCCAAAGATTTATTTGGGTCAGATGGAATGGATGAAAGAGATGCACTTGAAGTGCCAGCAGCAGTTGAAGAAGACGATGAGGAGGAGCTTGAGCCACAGCATATCCCACCACTCAGAATTGTCATGTTGATCGTGGGCACTCGAGGTGATGTGCAGCCATTCATTGCCATTGGAAAGAAATTGCAGGTTCTTGTCTGGCCTGTCTTCTTCCCCTCCATCCATCATTTTCATTATCTTGTCTGGTGGTTCCACTTTTTATTGTAAATGTATCAATAGATGGGTACACATGCAGAGGCAGCACACAACCTACCTACCTACCTACTCTGAAGCATTGGAAGGAATCCTTAGTGGGTGGGGATGTGACTGTAAGACCATAAACCAGTGTGCCTTGACATGCCATCGCTTGTTGATTTTGGTTCTTCTACTTACAAGGAAAAGATTGGGGAGCTTGTGCATGATGTGCAGGAGCATGGGCATCAAGTGAGATTGGCATCACATGCCAACTTTCGTGATTTTGTAAGGAAAGAAGGCCTGGAGTTTTATCCACTAGGAGGTGACCCAAAGATTCTAGCTGAATGTATGTCACCTTTTTCTACTGCCCTTTTGGTATTGAAGCACTCTAGCTAGAGCTCTTTACATGTGTGTGTTCCAAAGGTTGAACTTCATTGAAGCTTGCCTAGTTGAACAGGAGGAATATATGTGTTAGTGTATTAGCTCTTATTTTTTCAGTTTGTGACCGACGGTTCATGTGCTTTCGGTAAGGTGACTGCTTCATGTGTGATTCTTGACAGATATGGTGAAGAATAAGGGATTTCTGCCTTCTGGACCATCTGAGATTGCAACACAGAGGAAGCAAATAAAGTCAATTGTCCACTCTCTATTGCCTGCTTGTATTGAACCAGACATGGATTCTGGTCTTCCGTTCCATCCTCATGCAATCATTGCGAACCCTCCAGCCTATGGTAAAGGCAGTATCTTCTGCTCTCATTGGCTAGACCATTAGGGTGATGAAAAAGTGTTTCATTGCTGTAGTTCCCACATATTGCCTGCCCTGAAGGGAGGGAGCCAATTCCTTTTGAACTTTCTGTTTGTGAGCTTTTGGCATACTTTCTTCATTGGATCCCTGCTGGGCCTGGTCACAGCCAGTAACTCTTTTCACCTTCGCCCCACACCCCCTGCCACTACCACTCCTGCCATTTCTTCTAATGTACCATCATGCTGTTTGTTGACAGGACATGTACATGTGGCACAGTATCTCAATGTGCCATTGCACATTTTTTTCACAATGCCCTGGACGTATGCTTTCTAACCATTCTCTGGGAAATGAACTTGAGGCTGTTCCAATCCCAAACATCTCATTTTTTATTCAACTTCTTAGTTGCAAACAATCCTCAATGAATGTTCCAAACAATCCTCAATCATGACTACATCTTGGAGCACTGGGGTACACAAGGGAGTTACCTTATGTGGTGTATTGTTTTGGCATGTGCAGGCCAACGGGTTCATTTCCACATCCACTGTCCCGTGTCAAGCAGCAAGCTGGCTATCGAGTAATGGACTGACCTGCCTTTGTCATGCTTTTTCATGATGGCAGTGATTGCCAATATAAGAGTTTTGCAGTTACATATTTGTCTTGGTATTTCTGTTGTACTTGGTATTCTTTGTGAATTGTTATTTCTTTATCGTATGACTGGGGTTTGTACCCATGCTCCAATGCTCAAAGTTCTCTGGGATTCTTCTTCATTTGGGTATCCCATGACGAGTAGTGTAGTGCATGTGTCTGTATAAAGCTAGGAACCATGTTCAAGGCATTGTCTTTAATGGGTTATGTGATTGTGTTGAATGTCAATCAGTTATCATACCAAGTGGTGGATTCACTGATATGGATAGGCATATCGGGAATCATCAATGCGTACCGGAAGAAAGAGCTAAAACTGCGTCCGATCACCTACTTGAGCGGGTCACAAGGCTCTATCAATCAACTGCCAACAGGATATATCTGGAGTCCACACCTTGTGCCCAAGCCAAAAGGTGCAGGTTTGGCCTTCCTTTTTAGGGCATGATGACATTTGACAGATATGTTTGTGTTCATGCTTCATGTGTCCTGGAAACAGCACCCTTGGCTCTCTAGCAACTTTCACTAGTGCAGATAATATGAGTACATCGATGGCACCAACTCATTTAAGGAGGAGTTCTGAAGCCAGCTCAGACAACAGAAAAACCAGACTTGAATATTAGACATGAGAGGGAGTTTGAGAGAAACTGCTTCGAGGTGAGGCACCAAGACAGTAGCTGAAAGACATTTGGCTGTGATTTTTGTTGCAGATTGGGGACCCCTGGTGGATGTGGTAGGGTTCTGTTTTCTGAACCTAGCCTCAGGTTACAAGCCTCCAGAGGATATGGTCAAGTGGTTAGCTGCTGGGAAGCCACCGATCTATGTTGGGTTCGGCAGCCTTGTAAGTTTCTTTCTACTCGCAAGGCACCCAATGATGGTAACCTGCTGTCAGTGTATTGAAAATACTGCAGCAGAAATTTGTGGCAGAAATCTATGACAAAACCCAAGATTGGTTTAGGGTTTAGGGTTTACACAGCAAATTTCTAGTGTTGTTGTATTTTTGCAGGCTCTTTTATGCAGCAATTAGGTGCACTTAGAATCATAATGGGTGAACAGAAAATGGACAACTTGAAAGCAGGATTGTTTCTTGCTGTTGTCTACTTTAGTTACATTTTGAGTCCTGTGAAGAAGTCCATAGGAGGAATTATGAGTAGTGCTCTCTGATCAAGACGAACTTGCTGCTGTATAATTCTAGTTCTATAGGGGTAACAGGCAATTGAGTCTGATGGGAGGTGTTTTTTTTCCTGGCTGGATGACTGTTGCTAAAGCCTGTTGAAGATCCAGAAGGCATGACAAAGATCATTGTGGAGGCCCTCCGAAAGACAGGGCAACGTGGTATAATCGGCAAGGGTTGGGGTGGAATTGGCAACAGTGTGTAGTCTCTTTCTTTCTTTCTCCAGCTGACCCATATCATTCCATATATTGCATTTGAAAGACTTCTCTCGTTGTCCCTAAAGTCACATTGCATCATTTTTTGTCTGCACCAACAGCTTTGATATTTTTGAGGGACATTGAAGATTGTCTTGATGTATCTTTTTCTTCTTCTTCTTTGTGAATTATTTTTCGGTAACAGCCATCTCTTGACCTACAAGAGACCAGTTAATTCTCTCACCCATCACAGAATTCCACCTTCACTTTGAAGACAATTCTGAAGGTGAAGCAAGGATGTAAACTCTCTGTCAAATTGTCTGATCACAATCCAATCAGTGTTAGAAGAAATCTTCTTCTCAGTGGCTTTTGGATGCTTTTGTTTCTTGACTCTCTTATTTTATGTATGTGCAGTGCCTGTAACCCCTGACTTTGTGTATCTCGTCTCTGACTGCCCCCACGACTGGCTATTCCCTCAATGTGCTGCTGTGGTCAGTCCTCCTCAACCACTCTTTTTTTAAAAACAAATCGCAACACAAACATTGTCTTGCTTCCATAGTCTACAGTTGTTCCATGACTGGAGATGTGCTGACATGCTGGCTTGGAGAGCTCAGAATCTTTTACACACTTCATTGGATCTGTTTGTGGAGCATGATGTGGCCACCCTTTTTCGACAACTCTGGTTGTAACAGAGTGATAATGGTATCTGAATTCTTGTGCAGATTCATCATGGTGGGGCAGGCACAACAGCAGCAGGTCTTAAGGCTGCAGTACTATTCTTTCCCTCTCCCAGTAGAAAGTTATTCTCTTTCATATACCAAATCATATTCTTGGCCATGTTGGCTGCTGAAAGTGATTGCCCTCAAGCTGATGCCAGTACTTTAAAATTACTGTTTGACATTTAGCTATGAAAAATCTAATTCAGGAAACTTGAGTTGTTGATCACCTGGATGCAAAACCAGATCAAGCTGTATCATGATCACATCAAGAATGCTATGTTCATACTGGGTGGAAGGTATATGGTACCCTAATGATTGAAAGTGGTGGCATCAGGAATGAAGTTTTTCTTTGTTAGGATTATGTTGGACTTCATCAAACAGAGTTTTTTTTTAGTACTGATGGTTTTACAACATGCACCTGCAGTGCCCAACAACAATTATCCCATTCTTTGGTGACCAGCCATTTTGGGGTGATCGTGTTCACGAAAAGGGTGTGGGGCCACCACCAATTCCTGTTTCTCACTTCTCTCTGGATAAGCTTGTCAATGCCATTGAGTTTATGCTGGACCCAGAGGTAAAGCACAAGCCACAGATGACCAGGGAATGATCCTGGAAAATGCCATGCATCTTCTGAATGTAGAGCTGCAAGCTTCTTGTTTTGAGGCTTTGTTTTATGTGCTTGGGATTTATTTTCCAGCTTGAAATATGCTTTTATCAAATTGTTGAAATTTTCTTGGTGAGTGATTTGCTTATTGGGTTGATGATTTTATGATTGATGCATTTCTTCTATATATTTATATGTTAGTAAACCTGATGCTACTATGGGAAATCTCTCTTAACAAGCAACACCATCCATAATCTCTCTCTGCAGGTGAAAAGGAAAGCAGTGGAACTAGCAAGGAATATGGAAATGGAAGATGGTATTGAAGGGGCTGTAAATGTTTTCCACAAGCATATTGCAAAGCATTTGCCGGATATTACACGTGTGAAGACACCCACTTCACGGCCCCGGGGTTTGTTTAGCTACTTGTACAATAAAATACAAAAGAAGCGTAGTTGAGTTCTGTGCAGGGAAAATCAGTCTAGTCATGCTCCTTCACATTCCCCTGTTTTTCTCTACAGAAATGAGGGTGTCACTTATAACCAGCCTCACAGCAAGGTTGTATTTTGTGTAGCAGCCTACTCAGTGTGTAACCTAATCAGTGGGGTCCATCATTTAGCATTTATTATAGATCCCCCAAAGGAGATTTTCCCCCTTGGTGAGTAATTGTTCTTTGCTGTGAAGGTATCTAGATATCTAGCTGTGCTATTCATCAATCAGTTTCTATGTATAGGTGGTAGTGGTGGCTTTTGCACTCCATGTATAGGTAGTGGAGGCCTTTGCACTCCATGTATAGTGGAAAGAAGTCCCGTGGAATTCTCAAATAGCTCCCAACTGCAGAACAATCTCAACAAACCAATCCACTTCTTGATTTCCTACTTGTGTCCCAGACATAGATGTGTGGTGTCAACATTATTCAAGAGATGTAACCAGTGCTCTATAAAAGTTTAGGAATGAGTCAGAGTGGACTCTGTGCCAACTCATGAACACAGGACAACCAACTTGGCAATATTGGTGTGGGGGTTTTTTTGTATACTTTTTTTCCCCCCCAATTCTTTAAGTGTGGTACACATTCACTCCACACATCCAGGTTTTGTCATCACCTATTTGCCAAGACTGTGGTGGTCTGGATTGACCAACTTGCTTGCAAGTGATGGGTGGGGATGGTGGTTTTGGAGGTTCTCAAACTCTTGCTGGGACAATGCCTATTCTCATCCAAGGGGAGGAACAAAACATCTTCAAGGTGCACTGAACTCACTTTTAACTCCAGCAATTGAAGAGAATAGTGGTCAATTTCCATGTGGATTGCTCAACCACTATTGTTTGGCAAATAGTGGCAAAGTAGCACTTCCCTACAACAGCTGCAGACACTCCTCCATATGAAACTTTGGAGGAAAAATGCAACACAATGCTGTAACAGTATCTCTAGTGGTGCTCAGTATGTGACATTGCATAAGTATTTCTCAAACCCAAGTTTAGTCGTTTACTTTTTTCCAACCCTACTCATAAAACTAACTCACACCACAACTGCAAATTCTTGGGAGATTATTAATAGCAAACCACCTAGACTACCAATCAGAAATAGGGAGTGGCAGTCAGATCATATTTTTAACACTCCTTTCTGGCAGGTTGTTAGGCTCTACTGTGCCTATTATGAGCAGCTTTTTTTGGGGGGCAAAATTTGCATTGGGGTCCATTAAAAGAACTCCTTAAATTAGGGTTTTTTTAATGTCATTTTTGCTGTAATGCCATTAAAAGGCTCTTGGATTTTGCCATCATAAGGACTCAAGCCAACCATGCGGCGCACAAGGTTCACCATCTAGGGTGTGTATGTGTCATCATCTACATCTTAGGTTGCATAGTTAGTACATGATGACCATTTAGCTGTTCATTTCAGAGGTAAGCCCCCTTGCTTGGACTACCTATTTTGGTGGCTAGTTTTTCTCCATCATTCTCAAGTTTGTTGAAGTTCATCTCTCTCGCCTTTGAGTCTTGACCTTTACGTCACAATGGGCTTTTATGTTCATTGTCAGTGTGTACGTTGTACAATGAAATTTGAGGGGATCTTGTTTTCATTGTGCAATGCAATAGACTTTGGAGTGACCTTCTATTACAATTTACAATGTCCATCAAGGCTTGTTGCTCAAGCATGTTTTTCAAGGCTCTAACTTGATGCCTTTCAAAGAAAATTAGCAATTCCAAACTCCTAAAGTCATGATTATAAGTTGTAACCCTAATATTTACATTGTTTGTGTTAAAAACCATTCTGGTTTTAGATTTTAAGGCAAGTGGACTTGACTTTTGTGAGATTTGGATTCTAATTCTGCACGTTGGTGATTATAATGTGAAATTCAAAATCTAGATTTGATTCTTGAGTGAAGTTTTTACAGTTAGTTTCTAAGTCTTGAGTCATAACCCTAAACTTATTTTTGTTGATCGTTGTGACTAAATCATTGATGAGTTGTGCACACTTCATTGAGAATCATTTGAAATCAAAACCATGAAGATCAAAACTACAAGTTCCAATGTCAAATTGTGTGCACTAATGACTGCGGTGCCCCACTTTTAGCATTCATTAAGGCTGAAACTTTAGAGATAGGGGGACTAAATTGGCATTTAAGTTGGAACTTGGTTCGGATTGTGTGCATTGTGTAGTGTGATTACCCAATTCGAACATTCATCAAGGCTTGGGAGTTGGAAGTGGGGGGACTAAAAAGGCAATTTAGTTGGCAACTTGGCTACAATTGGGCCAATGGGCAACTAAGTCTTTCCAAACCCTAGTATGTAAATTCTTCCATTTTCCTTTCTATTTTTGTTTTCCCTGCTTTGTAGCCAAATTTTTGAACTTTTGTAGGTTTTTTGTTAGTTGTCCATTAATGTGCATTATGCATTGTGTAGAGTCTAAATTGTGTCAATGTAAAAACCTAGATGGCACCCAAAATCTACCCACTTTCAAATTCCAAGTTCATATTTTTTTGAGAAAGGTTTAGCCAATTTCAAACCGAAAAATTGTCCTTGGGCTTCATGAAGAAGAATTTAGTGAACAATGAGAATTCAAAAACTATCTTACACAAATCTATGAACCTACGCCTATTATTGTAGAGATGGATATGGAAATTCAAGTTTTGTTTGCTACCTTTGACCCTATTGTAGGCATGCTTGAATCCATCCCTATAGATCCAATTATCATACTTGCTAGTATCAAACAAAAACCTAAGAAATTAAACATTGTTAAAAAGTTTCAGACGTCTAATTTGTGAAGATGATTTGGGTTGAAACATTTTTTAATGTTGGTGGGAATTTGACAACAATTTGATGCAAAGTTTGTACCAAAATAGAATGCAAGGATAAATTGTCAATACCCAAGTGGGATTCATTAAAGAAACATGTGAGGAAAAGGAAAAATGAACAAGGGATGTGCTGTGGATCCCAAATGTGTTCATGCCAAAAATGAAACAAGATATGTTTCAATGAATTCACCTTTTATTTTGGAATGGGTTCAAGGTGAAAGTGAACCAGACAAAACTTGCATTTATTTTTATGTTATTCAACAAAGGAAAGCTAATGATTGACTGTGAAGATTTTAAACCTTTGTTTAATTTTTTTAAGTTGAAAAACAATCCCAAGAAACATTAAAATGACATAGTCATGTGGGAGATTGCCAAATATGCTTACAATTAGGTTTTGGCAACTAACAAATTTGCTATTTAAGTAGCCATGTTTGTAGCATTGACTTGTGATGAGATGATTATTTTAAATAATCACAAATGGATTTCTATCCATGGCTATTGTGTTCAAAACTAGTGCAAAATCCCTATTTGCTTTATGTTGAACACATTTTTGAAGGCTCCAATGCCAAAAACTTGATGAAGATGCAAATAATGAGCTCTCTATTCAATGTTGGAGGTTTAATAGAAGTTGAGGTGCCTTTTGAGGTGTTATGTTTTGATGCAAATGGTACGAGCGCCTTTCAAGTTAGGGTCAAATTTGGGACTTGCAGGTTTTTTTTTGACAGGGATCCATTGTAAGACATGTAAGACTAATTTGGCAATCTGAATTCTTTTTGGTTTGCCTATGGTGACACACTTCGAAAACTTGTTATAGTCTATTTACATTTTTTTTTTCCAAATATCCAAAGCCCCACTTAGAGTTCATTAAATTGGCCCAAATCATGGAAACAAAATGCAATTAGACTTGATGTAGTCCATTTACACTTTTTTTTGCAAATTTTCAAAGTGCCACCTAAAAGTTCATTAAACTAGCCCAAATTATGGAAACAAAAGGCAATAAACTTTTTTGTAACATAAAGAGCTAATGGATCAATATGTTGAGTCCAATGGAATGTGTGCTTGAAAAATACTACCTTTTGTTGATGAAATTAGTTTTTGATTCAATAATTGTGGCTTTGGTAACAAGTAATTTGGATCAACTCTATGATGTCCAAATGATGTTTAATTTGGCCTCCTTATTACCTATGTTGGTCGTTGTGCATTTCCTGATCAAATTTGCCCAACTCCAAGATGCTTTCATGTGTGATGTCAATGTTGCAATTTGCCTTTGTAACACAAATTTATATTAGATGTATTTTGATTAATCATATGGGTTCTGAGGAGATGCCTTCAAGCATTTCAATGGGCGAGTGGAATGTGTTGATGATACCACCTTCATAAGATGGATCACAAATTTGAATATTAAAATTGATCACCTAGCTAGCTTTTAAATTGGGGGGCCAACACATTTGGGCAAGGTACAAAGACCATACCATTTCTGAAGTTTTTTTTGTTACTCAAGTTGTTTATGCCAAGACAATGGCAGAAGTGAAATTGCAATGTGCATTTGCAACTAAAAAATTAATCTCTAAACTTGGTAATTGTTTCCCCTCTCATGAATTGATGGATGCACTTGAGGTGGTTTATCCCCAATATTGGTTGGGCCTTGATTATATAGAACCTCCTTTTAGCTACACCCAAGTTTGTTGTGTGCCCAAAAAAATGGTCCTAAGGAGGTTTGGATTTCACTAGTTTTAGACCCTACTACCTTGGATATGCAACGGTCTTTATTTGTTTTGACAATGGAAAACAACTCCAAGAGTGCAATGGTTGAACCTCATCCTTCAAACCCTTTCATAAGTGTGTGAATGCAATTGACCACATCCCAAATTGTTGTGAAAAGGATGTTAAAATACATCAAGTTGATTGAATTGCAATTGTGCAAATTCTTGGTTTTGTGAAAGATGAACATTGTTTTAGTACATTGAGTTTTATGAAAACCAAGTTCAAGAATCGGTTGACAATACATTTGGATGTTGTCATTCAAATGTTTGCTCAAAATTTCAAAACTTTCGAAATTTTCCTTATGATCAAACTATTGAAAAGTGGAAGGTTGCCCATAGCTAATATGCAATTGATGTTAAATTATTTTTCTTTGATATTGGGAAACAACATTTTTATTTTGTAGGTAGGCTAGTGGAGAATGGATATGTAGCCATTCTCCTAATGTCTTTTTGGTTTGTCATTTGTTGCAAATTTGAGGTTTTTATTTTAGTTTTGAAATCTTATTGGGCTTGCTCTTTTGTAAGTTGTAACTTGTGGGATGATGAACTTTCAGGTTTTGGTGACAATGTTAGTTTATGGTGGCTTTTGTTTCCATGATTCTAGTCATTTTTCCTTGAATCTTATTCAATTGTATAATGGATATTTTATATTTCAATGTTGAAGATTTTACACTTACATCCTTGCAATAGGGTGAATCTTGACTTTTGGAAATAACAAAAACTATTTAATACTAACCTTGTTGTTTGTGTTGTCTACTAATGTTAAAATGTTGAACTCAAAACAATCATGTAAATTTTTTCAACATGGAATTTGGCAAATTTGGGCTATTCTTTAATTAAAACTCCTTTCATTTAGGTCAATTTATTATTATTATTATTATTTGTAGTGGACATAAGACCTCCAAGAGTAAAATACTAAATCATTCTTGAGATGCTCCCTTGCTAATGATGCTACAGTAGACACTTTGCAGTGTTTTCCTTTGCATTGTTTTGAGCTAAAAAATCTGATTTCAACACATAGAAAGGATTTTTGTGAAAGATTTGGCCTTGATTTGCTCCAAAATTTTAAATTGCCAGAGTTCTGCAACAGGTTCCAAGCATGTACCAAAAATATACGAAAGATTCTGGATTTTTTCTACTTTCACATCTGGTCTATAGCCAAATTTGGCTAAATCTTCTTGTGGATGATTGCCAGTTTGGCTCCACATTATTAATTTTTGAAAAAAAATTGTGGCAAATTTTCACCACTTGCAAACGAAACAAAAGGGGGAGGTGCAAACTCACTAAAAAATAATTTTTTTTGGATACAATCCCAAACTTGCCATATTTCGAGGGTGACAATAATTTTTTTGAAATTGCCAGATTTAGACCCTAGGTTTTATCATATCACAAAAATATAGCAGGGTTTTCAGAAAAAATAAAATTTACTTTCCTCTTTGACCTGTAGCCAAATTTGGCTAAGTCCTCTTATTGGATGAACACTAGTCCACCTAGTAGCCCTAAGACCTGCCTCAGAAAATTGAGAAAAATAAAAAATAAAAATTAACCACCTTGTGTACATCACAATTTTTTAAATAATATTAATCATTTGACTAAAAATTGAAATGTTTTGACACTGTTTATAACAATCTATTTGTGCTCAACTTTTTGTTTGGAGAAGAGAAAAGAAGGGGGTGGTGTGTTTTTGGCTTTAAAAAGCTTTCTCATAGCTCAAGAATGTGTCCAACTTTCCAAGTGAGAGTTGAGAAGAAAGGGATGACAAAAGCTGGTGCCTTGTTGCTGGAAGCTGCTGACACTTGTCTTTGTCTTGTTTTCCAAACAAGCAAATTTTTACTTTTAGTTTTTAAATGCCAAGAATTTTTTTCCCAGGCTCCAAGATCAATCAATCATCAATCAATCAATCATCCCTTCTTACGAGCTTCACAAAACTAGCTTCTGTTTTTCTGTGGTTTTTTCTGTGCTCCTCCCTCTTCCCTCCTATGGTTTTTGTTGTTGTTGTTGTTGTTGTTATGATTTCACAACTAGGTACCCACCACCAGCACTAGCACCAGCAGCCCTCCTCCAATTTTTGTAAGTGCTTCGGGCTACCTGTTGTTTTGGTAAGTGGGTTTGTGAGAAAAAAGTTTTGCAAATCTGTAAGTAGTGAGTCTAGTGTAGTAGTAGTAGTGTGCACTTTTTTTTTTTGTCTTGTGTGCTTCAAAAAAGACTTAAAGCTGGGATGTTTGGAGGAAAACTCTTTCTTCTAAGAATGGGATCTTTTCCAGGAATTTCACTCTTCTTCTTCTTCTTCCTCTAAAGCTGGGATCTTGATTTTGAGGAAAGGAAAGCCTCTGGTATGGTGTTTTTATACACGAGTTTTTTTTTGTGTGTGCTGTTGTTTTGGTCTCTCTGTGTCTCTCTCTGTGTTTGCAGCATTGGGTTCTTCCCAGATTCTGCTGGGACACAACTGGAGGGAGGGAGGGAGGGAGGCAGGCAGGCAGGCAGGCAGGCAGGGGAGACACACAGACTGACAGACAGTGGGAGGGAGGGTGGGATGAAAGTTTAGGGTTTGATGATGAAGAGAGAAAGGGAGAACGTGAATCTCTCTATTGACTCCACTCCACACACACGTAGCTACAAGTGTTTTTAGGGATGAGAAGATTGTGAATTTTTTTCCAAGTTTGAGAGTTGCACAAAATCTTTAGAGAAAAAGTAGTGTACAGCCAAAAGGAAGGAGCAGAGGTGTGAGGGGGGGGGGGGGGGGGGGAGGAGCAGAGGATGGGGGATGCTGAACCATCATCTGAGAGTGGATTAGAAGATCAAGTCAAAGATCGTCACATATTGTATGTCTCAGCAGGTGCCAACCACACTGTTGCACTTCTCTGTATGTACAAAGTACCTCCTTTCTCTCTGTCTCTGTCTCTGTCTCTGAACTTTTGACTGACCCATTTCACAATATGTGTATTTGTGCACAGAACTGATGAACAATTCATTCACAGCTCTTGATCCAAACTCTGCATCAATTTGGGGTACACAATCGGTTGAGGGGTTTTGTTTTTTTGGTTTCTCAGTTCTCAGAATTCTGTTATGCTATGGCTGATTTGATGTTGCTGTGTGCCACATACACAGCGGACAATTTGGTGTGCTCATGGGGACGAGGAGAAGATGGGCAGCTTGGCCATGGGGATGCTGAAGAGCGACATCTACCCACTATAATCAGTGGCCTCTGTGATGCTGAGATCTCATCAATTACATGTGGGTCTGATCATACCACAGCATATTCTAACTTGACCAAGACCTTGTACAGCTGGGGCTGGTAAGTGTTGGATTTAGCAAGACCTATGAAATTTTTTATGCTCTTGGCATGTTGAACTTCGCCCCACTTTGCCTCTCTGGTTGTTGTTGTGTTTTAGGGTTTATGGTGACTAGGTGAAGGTTCTACCCTTTTGTTCTCTGTTTTGCACAGTAACAAGTGAAACATGTGTGCATTGATAATGATTTTGTAATGATTTGTGGTTCCTTTCACATCATGATGATACGAGTTGATCACATCTTCTGAATATGTAAATTTTGTAACCTATTTTTGGTTCAGGGGAGACTTTGGACGACTGGGACATGGTAACTTGATTGATCTGTTTATACCACATCCAGTAAGAGCACTGAATGGGCTTGAAATCAAGCACATGGCATGTGGTGACAGCCATTGTATCGTCCTCACTTCAAATGGTGAAGTGCTCAGGTATTGATGAATGAATGTGGACTGGTACTTCTCTTATGCACTCCACATAAAAAGACTGGGAGGAGGTTGGTTGCCTTTTTTTCTTTTGAGTTGATTCTTCTCTCACTTCAATGGGTTTTGGTGTTTGTAATAGCTGATGGCATGCCAGGGCGGGTTTTGTGTTATATAAAGCTGGGGTCGAAATCAAAATGGGCAATTGGGTCTTGGTCACAAGGAGGACTCACTCATACCCTGTAAGGTGCAGGCTCTTGAGGTGCATTTTCAAGCTTGCCTAATAGGTTACTATTGTGAATGATTTCTAAACATGCTGAACTTCAGGAATTTTTTGGGGTTTAGGGGAACTGGTACAAAACACACAAGTTGTGCAGAACTGAATTGGATCCGAGGGGTTCTGTCACCCATCTTAATGGTCCCCAATGTTGACAGTTATTACTCTAAATGCTGCCACACACAGGGTAAAGCTGTGAAGATGTTGGCAGCTGGTGCAGAGCACACAGCTGCTGTCACAGAGAGTGGAAAGCTGTATGGATGGGGATGGGGTCAGTATGGAAACCTGGGTTTAGGTGACCGCTGTGACCAAATGGTTCCTGTTGAAGTTGTTGCAGTTAATGTAAGCCACAACCCATTCATGTTCATGTATGCCTCTCTCTTTTCTGCATTCTGCTTCAATATAGCTAGTCTTTTATCATGTTCAATCCTGAAGGTTTGATTGGAGTGTTCATGATCTGCATTCCATTAAAAGTTTGTAAAGAGAGAGAGAGAGAGAGGACTGTGCCTGAAAGGTGAAAAGGAAGCAATCAATGCAGAGGGAGAAAATCAAAATGGTGGCATGTGGATGGCGACACACAATAACAGTGGCAGAGTCTGGCAATCTGTATACATTTGGGTGGAGCAAGTATGGCCAATTGGGCCATGGGAACTTCCAAGATCATCTTGTTCCACATCAAGTTCATGCCCTAAGAAACAAGAAAATTCGAAGTGTGTGTGTTCCACTGCCCCATTGTTCATTCTTTCATGTATTTTTCTTCTTTTGTTCGATCTGGTCATTATCAGACATCAATCACGTGAAGAAGGAACAAAAAATAGGTATTTGTCATGTATAACTCAAAGAGTTATGGGCCTCAAATCTCTTCACAGATTGCTGGAGGCTGGCGGCATACAGTTGCTTTGGACGAAGATGGCCAAATGTATGGATGGGGCTGGAACAAGGTCATATCAAATCAATCACGTACTCAATGCATCATCTCCCCTTTGCAAACTGTATGTAAATTGTGGGCAAGCATAGTGAGTGTGACAAGGTTGACAGATGGCTCTGGTACTTTGTTGCAGTTTGGACAAGTTGGTGTGAATAATACAGAAGATCAAAATTATCCCCAAATTGTGAAGGGTCTTGTAGATCAGGTAACTTTCAAAACCATACTTTCCAGGTACCACCTTGTGTTGAGGTAGAATTTATTGTGTTTTTGTAATCTGCGAAACTCTTTTCCCTTAATTGTTGCACTCCAGAAAAATTGAAGAAAATATGTAATACTTGCCTCAGTTTATCACATGTGCAGAGAGTTACACAAGTGTCATGCGGATGGCGACATACAGTGGCACTTACAGATAGAGGCAATATTTACAGCTGGGGACGGGGCACCAGTGGCCAATTAGGGCATGGGGATGCAGTTGACATGTACCTTATTTTGTTCTCAGGATTGTGGCAATTTTGCAATGTTTGATTTGGTGCAAATGATCAGCCTAGATGATTTTTAATGGATATCTCATTGACTTGTCATGGCAACTTTCATTAATGGGTTTGTTCATTGCTTGATCATTCATTGGTGTGTGCAAAGATAGTAGAGTTGGGAATGCAAGGAAACCCACCCTGAAGAGAGAAAATGGTTGTTGAGGGTTAAGATGCTCTACTTCAAGGAAAGATCAGTCTTGGCAACTGAGATTTTGTCATGGCTCTTCAATTTAGGGTTGAAGCAAAGTTGTTGCCTGTGCTAAGATTGTGTCCAGTGATACTGTAAATGGATATCCTCATCTTAAGTGATCATGTGGAAGTATGTGATTTTGTGCAGAAATGAACCAAAGAGAATGGAGTTACTGAGTGTGGATGGACTTGCTTGTTGGCAAATTGAGTGCTCACAACCAGATAATGCCACAGGTAAACCTTTCGACAGTCTCATCGCAGGCAACACTTTGCATTGTAATAATACTTTTACAAACTTTAGCTTCATCTGGGGACCTAAATTTTGTTTAAAAACAATTTAAAGAAAGATTAAGAAAAGTATGTGAGGTTTCAGGGTGGGGTGCAGCTGTGCACTGGATACCACCTTCCACCAGATATGCCATTGTGCCAGACAAGCCATTGGGTTTGTATTCTAGGCAACGGCACCAAACTGCAGACGTATAAATCACCCCCAACACCTCTATCTTCTGAAAACCCTGGAAATTGGTAAGGATGGATCACCAGGAGAACAATCAACTTTGAATTGCATCTGTAGAAAGTGTGTGGCCACATGAGAATTACCTATGAGCTTGCAGTTATTATTGCTGTCTTAAAATATGCTTTATGAGAGGTTTGGGTGACTTGAGTTTTTCACATATCTGCCAGTTTGCATTTGACTCAGGAGGAAGATTCTCATCTGTTCCAAGTACAGATGATCAAGTTGCAGCTACAAGGATTCCAGCTTGTGACTATGTGGAGCCAAACAAGATGCTTATTGGAGTATGCAAAAAGACTCAACCATAATCCAGATGCACATATACGACTCCTGTATTACAAGTAGAAAAAGAGCTAAGAGGTAAACCGTGCAGGCAAAGTGTCCCTCATTTGTGTGATGGTTAAAAAAAAGGGGCAGCAGATACACCTATTTCAAGTTATTTGTTCCTATGAGAAACATATTATTTCACACATGGTTGCCGAGCAGGTATGGCGATGAAGATGTTGCATTCAGCATTCAGTGATGCACCAGTGATTCTTGTTGCTATATTTAGCACACTGGGAAATGGGTTCTTGGTAAGGAATTTAGACTTCATAAGATTTGTTTTGTTCCTTTCCAAGTTGACTTTCTCTTCATCAATTGAACTCTACCTCACAGTGCTTGCAGTTTGTTTTACAAAGTCACATTGACGGGTATTTTGTCTAGTATATTGCATGTCATTGATTTAGGTTTTTCTGGCCTTGTTTCAGTCAGGAAAACCTCTGACAAGATTTGTAGTGTATTTGGAGGAATATCTAGCAACCTGAAAAAAACCTGATGGGTCATTTAAGAAAATGTTTTGCAAAATGCCCTATGTTGTTTTCCCATTTTTCCTTTCACTCATGGTGTAAAAGCTGTAGGTGTACAAGCTGAGGCATACAATAATGCCTAGGCCCTCGAAACTAATTATATTACTTCCCCAGATGCTGCAATTTTCAAAAAACAATTTTTTGAAGTGCCAATTGTTGTTAATGTAATTAGAAAATATTTTAGAATGTTTGGAATCATTGTATTTTTCAAATTTCGTTAATAATTCAACAGAAATGCGTTGAACCCTGCACTTGGTTGAACCCTGCACTTGGGTACCTTTCATAACCTCGTACTGGGTAGGTATGTGTTATTTGAACTCTTAAACGACAGGACAGACCAATTTGATAGACCTTTTAAGTGCTATTTTTTCTTTCCCTCGCATATACAGGTTTATATATAATAAGTAAGACATTGTGGTCTGGGTTACATCACATTTTCTTTTCTTTCAAAAACTGTGGAAAGACCCTCCAATGTGGACAACAACATACACATATTTTAAGACTACAGCTCCCGTCTCAAAAACATGTACACACATTCCCATGTAAATGCTTCACTAAAATACCTCCTCATTCCAGTAACCTGTCTGACAATTTTTTTGTATGATTGAAGGTTTTGGGTTTTGCATTTCCACCAAGAACAGGATAGACATAGCATACTAAGTATAAAGTTGACAGGTTTTGGAATTAGTTCTTGTGCTTGTGCACACCCTCCAACAACACACAAAAAAATGGTAAAGTGATTTCCCAAGTGAAAGTTGAAATGCAAATCAACAAATGCCACAGAGATAATCAGCAGATGTGCATACAGACATTGCACTGAAGGATGACACATTGGGATGAATGACAGATATATGTCTGTACAGAGAGTTACAGTCCCACTAAAGAGCCTCAATACTTGGAATTACATAAGGGTGTGATATTAAACCACCAAAGAACTGGAAAAAGAAAAAGGAAATGTGTGCACTCTCCTAAACTACCACTGAACAGGTTTCAAAGGGTTGATTGATGTCTAGAGAATTGACCGTGGGATGAGAATATTGGAAATGTTGTTGTGCCATGGGTCAGCCAAGTGGGAGGCCAAATTTTCAAGAGGACCTGTTCCAGGGTATGCAATTGCCTGTACCACGAACCCAACAAAAGCCAAAAGAGCCAGACGACCTGCAGCAACCACATTGACAAACCCTTTCAGCCAAAATACACCCATTACTACTACTACTACTCAACTCACCGAGTCCCTGAAAAACAGGGTAGAAGCAATAATAACGAACAACCACATTTAGAAACTGAGTAAACCCATACCATTCTTGATTTCCTTCAGCTTGTACTCCTCGAAGCTGGTAGGGTTTTTGGAGAAGCCCAAAGGATCAAAAGCACCACCTGGATACTTCCTCTTCTCAGTATCGGGTTCATCATTCCTCTTAGCCTCTACAAAGGCGATGGCAAAAGCTTCAACAGCCAAGATGATGGGCAGGGTACCCCATGGTACAGGTTGGCCCAAGTATGTTGCCTGCCCATTAGGCACTGCTGCCCACTTCTGTGCACTCACCCAGTTGCCCAACCCCAATGCCTCTGGCAACAATACTCCAGGCTGCCACCAATATTATCTTTAAAAAGCAGGTCAGATACATAAATGATCACCAAACAAACCAGAACTTCCAACACCCACGTTGACGAATGTAACAATATATATAAGTTGATCAAAATTGCATTCCAACTACTTTCTGTGTGGGAATTACTGAAGTCCAAATAGAACAACCCTAATAAGGGCAGGCAGCAGTTTATACTGAACAAAAGACTTACAATAGCGAGCATGGCCCAGCGGCAGTGGATGAGCTCAGATTCCTTGTACCGTTCAAGATTTTCCGGCACCTCACCCAGACCCAATGGATCAAACCCAAAATCTCTGCACAGTTTTTTGCCAGATTACACATTGTGCGCTTGTGAAGATGAACCCCAAAGAAAAGAACCCAAACAAAAAAAAAAGCAGCAGCAGCAGCGGAGTGTACTACTGACCCGGGTGCAGAGCCATCGAGGTATGAGGGTCTGGGCTGTCCGGGCAACCATTGGGCTGCCATGCTCACACGACTCCCATTGCTACATCCCAACCTCCTTCCACCCGACGCTGCACTACTACTACTACTACTACTACTACTTCCTACATACAATCTGGATGGTTGTGCTCCGCCCACGATTGCTGCAGCTGCCACTCGGGTACATGCCATTGCTGTTGCCATTGTGCTATACTAGAATCACAAGTGCGGGTTCCAGTTGCGCGTTTCCTGTTCTTGAGGGTGCGGGAGCGAGCCAACGAGCCAGCCAGAGGGTAGGGTTTAGGGTTTAGGGCAGAAACGGGATAAGTCTGCAATCGCATTGGCGGTGGTGATTGGCCCTTCCGGCGCGCTCTGGATTGACATCCCGAATCACATCCTGAACCATGTCCCGATCGACGAACCAGATGAGGACTCTCGATCCCACCGTTCGATTCAAGCGCATCTGAGCCGTGCATATAAGTTAGTGAGTACCTACTACGTATACGTGTACTACACCAGGGGCTGGGCGGGTTATTTGATTTCCCAAAGAACCGCCGGTTCTATTCTTCTTTGCAAAGGACAGAACCAAAGAGCCCACCTGGTCTCTGGTTATTTTCAAAAACCCTTAAAAAGAGCCTGCAGTTTTCATGAAAGAACCAGTGAATAATTGACAGTTTTCTGGCAAATTTTTTAAGGATCGTGGGTATATACCAGAATCCGTTCTTTGAGATTCTTTTTTTGAAAACCGTGGTTATGAATCCTAAGAACCGTCCTGATGGCTGGCTGAGGCCAATTATTGTTTCTAATAACCACTCAACACTGGTAGGGTAAGGGGGCTGGTGTCTGAACACCCTTGCCAAGTAGACAAACCCCCCATTGGCATACTCCCATTTCATGACCATTGTTCAGCAAGGGACCTATGACCAAATGTTCGGTCTTGAGGTTTTGGGTTTGGAAATCTTGGCTTCTAGGTTTGGTGATGGATGTGAATGACAACTCAAATAAAAGATTGTTGTCCTGCCATTGCATGTGTTATGTTTGGTCATGGGTGTCAACTAGAACTCTCTAGTGCACATAATTGAAGGGTAGGGTGGGCAAGTTGGAGGGAATGGAGTTTTGGGTGTTTGGTTATAGGATTTTTTGGATCATTTTTTTAAATTGTTCGAAGAAGAGCCGAAGCCAGTGTTTGGTCATCGGAATTTTTTTGGCCAATTCAAGAATGGCAACCTTTGGTTATAAGTTGGTTTTGGTCCAATCTTGAAAAAAGTTTGAAAATAATCGTCAAGGCACCATGTGGTTATAGAGGACTTTTAGTCCAATGTTTAGAAAAGTGGCATGGGGAAAAGGAAAAACTCAACATTTGGCTTGAACAACCTTGCTCAAAACATACCATCAACACATAATGTATAGTTTGGTTATGGGGGAGTTTTTGTCACATTTAAGGGCATACAGCAATCGATTAATGTGCAAAAACCCTTCCAACATTCCTATGCACATAAATGTTAATAGTTATTAAACCTAGAAGCATGGAACCCTGAAAAGAATATGGCCTTTGGATCTCACATCATAATAGTTAATGAGGACCCCAAAGAAGCACACCTTGCAAACTTGTGCAATTTGCATTTCCCGTCAAAAAACCCAAAACCCATAATAGATCTCAACATAGTCCTTCTCTCATTCCACCTTTCTTTTAAAACATCTCAACTATCAAAACATGTCTTCCATACCAAGTAGTGTAGAAAACAAGTTGCATAAGTTATTAGAGTTCCTCGTTCCTAGTGGAATTCTATTGAGGAATAGAGTAGAACCTCCAATTCCTAATGTTAAGGTAGAGCAAGTAGAAGATGAGTTGCAAAAACCAACTTTAGATGTGAAACTAAAGCAAATAGAACAAGGAAATGGATATGTGAAAATAAGATTAGCAACAAAAAATCAAGTTAGGTTCTAGTTTTGAAAGTAAAGTAAGTAAAAAAAGAAAAATGGATCTAGGAAAGTTGGGGTAGACCTGCAGATTTTATATTGTATTTCAATTGTGAAAGTAGACCAAGTAGAAGAAGTAAGCAAATTTGTGAGAGTAAGGGTACACTTGTAAATCTCAAATCATATTCTAATTGTGAAAGCATAACAAGTAGAAGAAGGAAGCAGATCTGTACAAGGGAAGTGATTTGCAAAATTTAGATTTGAAAGATGATGTAAGGATTAGGGTCATAAAAAGACTTTATAGCCAAAAGTTCAAGAAATATATTTATTACCATTGGATCCAAAAGTCCATCCACAAAAATTACAAAACAACATTAAAAAAGGGGTAAATATTAGCTAGCTCGCACAAATCACACTTTATAATTTGTCCCAATAGCTTGTATAAACACATCTGATGTCAACCTATAATGGGATGAATTCACTAGAAGAAAATTGTGTATTTTCGACTAGTGTTTGTAACTAAATTTTAGTCGTAAGAGACATTTTGCAACTAAAATCCTTGTAGTCGCCTAAAACAAGTCGCATGTGATAAATTAGTCACAAATGACAAAAGGTATTGTATGAAAAAAAAGTCAACAAATACATTTCATCCTTTGACTACATTGTATACGTATTGTCACATGTGACTAAGATGCAACTATTTTGGTAACAATTAAGGGCAAATGATGTGTTGTCACGTGTTTTAATATTTGATTATTTAAAATATTATTAATATTATTTTGAAATAATCTAGGACGTTCAATTCTAATACTTGGATGATCTTATATTATAACATGTGGCCCAATGTAAGTATGCCACGTGGCATTAAGAAGAAAAATATTAAAATATTAATATTAAGTTGGTAGGTACCCAGGTAGGTACACAAATATGTGCCTACAAACCTAGGTTACATACCAACCTACCTATTTAGGTTAAAAAAATAAATAGGTAGGTTCTACTTTCCTAGGTTAAATACCTACTCATATAAATAGGTACTGTAGGTACTTAGGTAGGTAGGTACATAAGTCAACCTAGGTGGGTAGGTCAAACTAAGTACCTACCTAGCTAGGTAAATAAGTAGGTTGGGAAGGTATGCACTTTAAAAATGTGCATAATTTGTTTTTTTTTTTTTGGGTTGACATTTTTTATTAGTTCATCCCATGTGCA
>Ga0209208_10000888_pt1 | contig 40756 bp, 24 predicted proteins | sample S1TSphfallax_3_FD_187694 | JGI IMG/M metagenome (GOLD analysis project Ga0209208, IMG submission 187694) | Host-associated microbial communities from peat moss isolated from Minnesota, USA - S1T2_Fd - Sphagnum fallax MG (SPAdes) (version 2) | ecosystem: Host-associated > Plants > Peat moss >... | reverse complement strand
TAAGGCATGAAGAAAGTTTTGGAATTACAACTTAGTTTGTGAGGAAGTTGGAACTTCAAAACTTATCCCATATTGTTTGTTCTTCATTCCTATTTTGAACATTATATAAACAAGGGGGTGTGGTCATCCAATTTCACATTAAGAAATTTGTGCACATGGGATGAACTAATAAAAAAGGTCAACCTAAAAAAAAAAAAACAAATTATGCACATTTTTAAAGTGCATACCTTCCCAACCTAATTATTTACCTAGCTAAGTAGGTACTTAGTTTGACCTACCCACCTAGGTTTACCTATGTACCTACCTACCTAAGTACCTACCTATATGAATAAATATTTAACCTAGGAAAGTAGAACCTATCTATTTATTTATTTTAACCTAAATAGGTAGGTTGGTATGTAACCTAAGTTTGTAGGCACATATTTGTGTCCCTACCAACTTAATATTAATATTTCAATATTTTTCTTCTTAATGCCACGTGGCATACTTACATTGGGCCACATGTCATAATATAAGATCATCCAAATATTAGAATTGAGCGTCCTAGATTTTTTCAAAATAATATTAATAATATTTTAAATAATCAAATATTAAAACACATGGCAACACATCATTTGCCCTTAATTGTTACCAAAATAGTTGCATCTTAGTCGCATGTGACAATACGTATACAATGTAGTCTAAGGATGAAATGTATTTGTTGACTTTTTTTTCATACAATACCTTTTGTCATTTGCAACTAATTTATCACATGCGACTTGTCTTAGGCGACTATAGGGATTTTAGTTACAAAATGGTTTTTGCGATTAAAGTTTAGTTACAAACACGAGTCGAAAATACACAGTTTTCTTCTAGTGAATAGAGATTCAATCTTTCTTGTTATGTTTTATATTATACATAGTTTCAATCTTGTTTAAAAGTGTATAAACCATACCATGTAGTTATCTCAAACAAACAATACCACCATTGTATACTTAATTTTTTTTTTAAATGCCCAATTATTTACACCAACACAAAAACATCAAACACAAAAAGTAGATTAAACAATCAATAGAATAACTTTGACACCACTAGAATAAATCTACCAAAATCTAATCACTTTATTTGTGATTGCATGTGACTAAATATCATTTGTGATTAGTTTTAGTTATTTTTGCAATTATTTAGTTGAATTTGAAAAACTTTTGAGCATTCATGTAACTATGTTATGATTATATTATGACTATTGGTTTTTTCATTGTATGGGTTGAATGATTTTTAGAACTATTTTCATTCATGAATAATCTTTTATGTCCTATTAATTACAATTGTAACCAAAATGAATTACACCCCTAAAGGTATATTAAATATATTAGGGGTATATCTTCATGGGTGTATTAAAGTTGTATTATATAGAAAAGGCATATATTAGGAGTATGTTATGCATATATTGAAGTTGTATATAAAATATATTTAAGATAAGTAGATGGGTTAATCTTGAAAATTTTGTAGCATCCAACTTGGATGGTTTTAACTCATGAGATGTGGCACATGAAAAATTTGTTACATGGCATACTAATTGAATGTTTTGTTAAAATATATTTTTAATAAATATCTTGTTAGGTTGATAGGTAGGTACCTTACCTAATTACCTAGGCTAAGTACCTACTTAAACATACTTGGCTAGTAAGTTAACTAGGTAAATAGTAAAGGTATGATGTGCTCCCAAGTTCCTTGTTGGATCCAAGTGGGGTCTAAATCAGTCAAACAATGGAATTGTTTAGAACTCGGGGCACGCTCCTAGTTCTTAGCACTAAAAGGGGTAGAGGGGCATGCTAGAGCTCCGAGATGGGACTAGGAAGAGGGACAAGCTTTAGTCACTCACTCGGACCTGCATCAAACCAACCAACAAGTTGGTTAATTCACATTCTAAAACACATTTAATGCTAGGCCAAGCCACGGGCAACCTTGGACACACAAGATTCACCACGGCCCAGACTCGGGGAAAGCCACCACCTTCCCCCATATAATATTCTCTGCAACTCTCCGTGGCACCCACATCCAAATGGCTTTTTGTTTCGAGACTCCCAAGGAGGAGTCTTGAAACTGTCCCGGTTTGGACTCCCAAGACTTTGCGAGTTCATAACTCTTTGCTTAGACCTCCAATGGGGATGAGGTCTAAAGCAAACTTGTAGCTCTCTTTGATATCTTTCCATCGGTGTGCCGCACTCCACCTGCACACACCAGGGTCAGGTCAATTCTTGACTTTTAGTGGTCGGGAGTCAAATTGTCAATTTGACTCCCAACCCTTCTTTTTGCCATAACTTGAGCTATAGATGTCCAAATGGTTCATGCGAGTCCATTTTTGACATCTATGCTTCAACAAATTTTCAATGATATAAGGAATGTTTCAAGGCGAGGTGTTTTGACCCATGCAATTGAACTCTGAAGTTTTGGGAGTCCCAAAGGACTCCCAAGACCCCATTTCGAGAGCGTGAGTGTCATCCTCACTCTTCCAAAAGTGGGGTTGCGACAAGGTAGGTAGGTAGTTAATTAAGATTTTATTTTATTTTGGGTTCAACCTTTATGATGAAACCTATTTGATTAGTTCATCCCAAATGACATTTACTTTTAGAACGTTTTCAATGCACACACATTTTTATATAGTTTATAACATTGAAAGGGAGGACAAATGTGTGACTAAGTTTGACTATAAAATATACCCCATATCTTTTGTCCTTTCTTTCATGCTATAAACTATTTAACAAGGTTGATTTGAAACATTGATAAAACACCAAAAAAATTAAAAAGAAAATGCCATTGGATGAACCAATCAAAGTGGCACAATTTTATTATGCCACATGTCATGAGCTAAAACGATCCAAAATGGACAATGCCAGATTTTTCAAGATGACATAACAATAATTTTGAAATATCCAAAAAATTTGACACTTGGCAACACATCATTCATTGTTATTGCTCACCAAATAAGTCACATGACAATTGTAAATGATAATACATGTACAATTAATCAAAGGATGAAACCATATTTTTTTTTGTTTTTTCATTCACAATCCATGTCTTTTGTGGTTGTGATCAAACATGACTTGTCCAATGGAATTAATGAGGTTTTTGTTGTATAATTGCAAAAACTAGTCACAAAATGATATTTTTCCTTTAGTGCACTAACCTAAATTGTTATGATGGAAAAACATTCATGTGTGTTGTATGTTCTATAAATTTTGGAGAAATTTTGATCATGTTCCATCCAAATGTTGTAGGGAATTCATCTTTAAATTTTGACTTTTGAAAAAGAAAGATGTGTTGGAAACACACCATAATTATGACAAAATATGATGATGCCAAAAATTCATCAACAAATATATAGTTTCCAAATAACAACAATATGTGTATGCTTAATGAAAGAATTTGATCAAACTATTAGATGCACAAAATCTATGATAAATAGAAAACTTTTATTAACTTTTAATATGATGGGCCTGAACAAAAACCTAATCACACATAAACAAAACAAGATGAATAAGAAAAGTTAATGCATACCAAAGGTGTATCTCAAAATAAAATAGACATTTAATATGAAAACATGAGTATGAATGATGGACATGAAATAGAAAAAATCTATGATGTAAAATTATATAGTTCCAACTACCTTGTATTGATTTAAATAACATGAATTACATGACATTTCTTTATTAAAAATATTTTTAAAATTGGTAAATGGGTGATTTTTTGGAATCTATCATACGATCTTCATTTGATAATTCCAAGGACAATTCCTATTGTATGATTCTCCCTAGACATTTTTAGAGACAATACTAAAGCCAACAACCTCATTTTCTAACCTCACTACTTCATTTCCTTCCTAATAAATACCTCCTTCCTTTCTAAATAACTACATTCATCTTTACACTTATCTCACTCCTTTTTCCTACCCACCAACATGGATATGAAAAAAAATCATGTGCTTGTTCATGTTCATGAAATTTTATATTAATTCAAATTATTTTTGATATTGACATAAATAATGATGAATTGTTGGAAACCATATGAAAACATAAAAATTAATAATAATAATTGATTGTCACTAGTAATGCATAGTACTACAAAGCCCAAATTATGTATCTTTGGGTAGATGCAAGTTATGGTGGCTTAAAAGTGACAAGAATCCCAATCCCAAAAGTCCGTAATTTAATATTAGAATGGAAAAAATTGTTAAAAATCAATTTTGAGTGCACCCTATGTGGTGATTAATCAACTAATAAAGTCCATATGAAAGGCTACCCATCTACACAATTCTTTGACATACATGTTAAAGGGGGAAAACAATCAATCCAACAAAAAATGACCAAGATAGGGACTTAGGAAAATAATGTCCAAATTTGGTCATTCAAAAGTCCATAGTTTTTTGTTGGTTAAAGTTTTTGTTATAATTTTTTTCAATCCATTTTTTTTCCCCATCATGTATCATATATTAAGTCCCAATAAAAAATATTGAGATGAAATCATAACAAAAAATGCATTTGAATGTTAATGCAAATGATTGGTGTATGTTTATTGAATTTCATCCCTCAATAAATATTATTATTCAAGTTGGAAATCTTAATTTGTAAATATTTTTGTCAAATTGATGATTTTACAATACATTACTATCATTTGAATAAAGTACACGTTGCAAAAAGTTTAGAAAGGCACAAAAATTGAGCCACCTTGGTGTGCATTTACCCCTTTAACTACCTAATGTTGATTTCAATAACATGAATTACAAAACATTGTTTTATACATGTTTGGGGAGTTAGGTCACATTAGTTTCCAAAAAATCTATTATTCAATGATTCTTTCTAAACAAGTTCTTAAATGTCTTTGTGGTTGAGAATTAAATGGTGATGGATGGATTCCATTTATTATGGACTTTAAATGGTGAACCATAATGGATGAACACCATCTATTTTAAGATGAAAATGGATGAATTTAATGCATCATAGAAGAAAAAGTATACATTCATGGATGAAATTTATCACAAATAATATTGAATTAGATGATTATGAATTTTAGAATAGATGAAAGATGGACATGCAAGGATGTCCCAAGATTGATAAACAACAAATTAATTGATTCATATGGATGCATTTTTACCAATATAAATGAGAGGTGAATGGTCACATGGAAAAATTTCACCCATAAACAACCTACATGAATTATATGAAATAGTTTATCATTTATAACTAACTTTAGATCTTTTATTTAGTTTTCTTATTATTATTGACGCGCTCCCAAGTTCCTAATTAGACCCAAGATGGGTCTAAATTACTCAAACAGCGAAATTGTGAGGCACTCGAGGCACGCTCCCAGCTCTCAGCACTAAAAGGTGTAGAAGGGCATGTTGGAGCTCCAGGATGGGACTAGGAAGAGTGACAAGCTTTACTTACTTACTCGAACCTGCATCAAACCAACTAACAAGTTCGTTAATTCACTTTCTGGAGCACCCTTGGTGCTAGGATAAGCCACAAGCAACTTTGGACTCACAAGACTCACCATGGCCCGGACTCGGGGGAAGCCACCATCTTCCCCCATATAGTATTCTTTGCACCTTTCCATGGCACCTACATCCGAATGGTTTTTTTTCCTAGGACTCCCAAGGAGGAATTTCGAAATTGTCGTAGTTTGGACTCCTGGGACTTTGCAAATTCATAATTCTTTGCTCAAACATCTAATTGAAACAAGGTCTGAAGCAAACTTGTAGGTCTCCTTGAGAACTTTCCAACGATGTGTCACATTCTTCCTACACACACCAGAGTCAGGTCGATTATTGACTTTTAATGGTCGAAAGTCAAATTGCCAATTTGACTTCCAGCCCTTCTTTTTGCCATAACGTGTGTTGCAAATGTCCAAATGGTTCATGCGAGGCCATTTTCGACATTTATGCTTTGATAACTTTCCAATGATATAAAAAACATTTCAAGGCGTGGTGTTTTGATCCCTGTAATTGAACTCTAAAGTTTTGGGAGTCCCAAAGGACTCCCAAGTCCCCATTTCGGGAGTGTGAATGTCATCCTCACACTCTTCCAAAAATGGGGTTGCGACAATTACATTTTAGAGTCCTAAAAGGATGTCATTCATATCAAGTGCATAAATCACTTTCTTGACAATTTTTTTGACGTTTTGAACCTTTGAAATCATTTTATCTTAACAATGGGACCAAGAGTTTGAAAAGCTTGAACTTTATTATGATATTTTGGTAGTTGCATAGTTGTCCTTTATTTCAAAGCTTGAATTATGTGAAAGACTCAAATATGGGTTAAAGAAGTCATAATAGGGTTTTGTAAAACAACATATTTATACTATATAAAGGTGGCTAAAATAGACTATTTTCTCAAGATGATCTATCCATTTGAAAACTGAACACATCATTTTTAGAGTTTTTGTAGCCTAATTAGAGTTTTTGTAGCCTAACAATCAATCAATTATACTTTTAAAATACTCATGTATGAACTTTTTAACATGTGCCAATGCATTTTTACATGGTTTACATATGTTAACTAAATCACCATCATTTGATTCCCACACCACATTCAAGAATCCCACAACATCGTCATTAATCAACACCACCCTTATTGATCATCACACTTGTAATGTTCATTACAAAAAACACAAAGGCAAAAGACATTGCATCATCCTTCCTAGTTCATGAGGTAGACACATTGTATCCATCCATCTCCATGATGGCCTAAAATCGACAATCAAAAGTTGATATGACCTTGTTACATATATTCATTTTCACATGGCAATTCATCACACCATTTTTTTCACATTATGTAACACAACATATATAAACTACCACACATATTTAAGTCCACAACATAAAAAATTCAATACATTTATCAAGTAACTTTCAATTACAATTCATCACTTATAGAAATAGTGGTTGTGACAACCATTTTGGTTCAACACACCACGCTTTCACCTCATGGAGCTATAGAGTACAATAATATAAAAAAAAGATTACATAATGGTTTGGGTTGTGGTGAAATCAATGTGAATTTGTGATTTAATTTTGGTTCCAATTGCATTTACTACCTTCTTTGTCTATTTTATGTAATTGAGGTGAATGAAAGTTATTAGTGAAGAATGTCAATTCATATTAGTCATCCCAAAGCTCTTACCTCCTTGTACTCATTGTGGAGAGCTAGAGAGTGCACCTAGACTTTTGAATTATGTTGGTGTCTAATCAAAATTTACCACTCACATCATTTGACAAGCCTAAGGGTTTATGAATGTGCCATATAATAGAAAATATTAAAATTGACCTTGATATCATCCTTTCTCTACAAAAAGTAGGAATAGTTAGTGAAAATGGTTAATAAAGTAAAGTAATGTTAAATATCCTTAAATTCTTTGTATGACATCAAAAGAATTCCATGCCTATTTTTTATAGGCTTTTTTGCCTTATTGATGTGAGGATATTTGTTTTACATTACATTTATTTTGACAAGAATTTGAGTTTTTGCCTTTCTGGGTGTTAAGTTTGTTTATGGCAAGTGAGAGAAAGAACTTTGTCCATGATAAAAATCATAACCTCTCATATCAACAATGCTAATAATGAAAAATGTTTAACACCTTTGATACAACCATGGACAATAAAACTCATTTGTTGACACAAGTCATTGCAAAATGGGAAATTTCAACAACTATTGATATCAATATAATGAACATGTATTGATATCAATATGTATATACTCTTGGGCATGCAATTCATTCCACCAATTTTTTTTTTTTTTAAAATCAACTTATGTCACCAACTTGTAAGTTAAAGCTTGGTGAAGATTAAGAATGAAATCCTCACCTTATAAAAAGGAAATGTGTTGGGAAATAAAAGGGAAAAGTGTTATGAAAGTTTTCAACAAGCATTTCTAGTGTTCCACCTTAGAGTTTGAACTCTTAGTTTTGTGACCTTAATTTTTAGATCTACATGGAATCTTGAGGCAAATGAAAAGATCAAGCAAAGAACAAAAAGTCAAATGGGAGAGAATTTGAATAAGGCATTCATCCAAATGAGGGGTTGAGAAATGTGTGTGAATTAAATGGGAAACATCCCAAGGCACTCCCACTTTGGGAATTACAACCGTTGAATCATCCCAAATGTGATTTAAATGAATCTCTTTAAAATGGAGGGGAAACCTAATTGTATACATGGTTATGGGTTAAAACACATAAAGGTGGACTAAAAAAAAGGCTAAAAGTCCATTTTGAAAATCCATAATTGATATATTTTGAGTTCAATGAAATTAGGCTTAAACTACAAATTTTTTAATGATGTTGAAGTTAACAAATTTTCCCATGTCCAAGTTCATGGGCATTTAAGTTAAACCTTTTAAAAAACTTCTATTCAATATTAGTCTTGAAAAAATCAATTTAGATATATAAATGGACTTTGCAAGATGTTGCCATTTTTACAAAACTTTTTCACAAATATGGTATTTTTTTAATTTGATTTTTTGACCTTAAGTGCCATAAACTTTTGAAGTATCATGTCCAAAATTTGTGAGGATGTTTTCCAATTCAACTAAAAGAAAAAAAAATCCTCAACCAATATTTTTTAGATTATGACCTTGATTTGGCTTGAATTGTAAAATCCACCTTGGATTAAGTATTGATGGTTTTGGTGTAAAAACTTCAAAATTGGAAGGGTTGAAAATTTGATTTCATTTCCTTCGGTTATTTTGTTAAATATTTCAAGTGCATTTGGGTTATATTCAACAATAGTTTTCCAACCCAAGAAAATTGATATTGTGATGTCCATTGTAATGTGCTTTTAACATTCCCTCGCAAGTTGAAAATTCTTATCAGTTAAAATTATTATTGGTGTATGGTTACATTGAAAACCCTAACATACACCTTGTGCAAGGACACCAATTTTTTAACTCTTCCCATTTTTGCTCATTTTTAATAATGGTACAAGGTGTTTTTTATTTTTCAAAATTTTAAATTTAAGCCATGAAGTTTTATTTATATGTTTGTGATTACGAGGTTGGTGTAAAAAATCTATTAAGATTTTCACTACATGAGAATATGAAAAGGGAGTCAAAGTTTCCATGGAGATATGATAGTAAAAAAATAGCATGAAAGGCATATCATCTATATCTATGAAGTAATGTGGCTTGTTTGTCACATTGAGATCTCCCAAACCAAGGTGCCTCTTGTCACATTTTTGATACCATCAAAAAGCCCATGATGAATAAGGGTGCATCAAATGGGATTCATAATGTTTTAACCTATAGTGGAAAAGTTATTGAATATTGAACAAATTTTTCACTATAAATGAATTCAAACCAAAATGAAAAATTATAGAGGAATTTGGGCATCTTCTTGGTATCATTGGGAAGCCTTTAGTGAGTAGGGTTTAACAAGGTGAATAGGGAATTTTTAGAATTGGGGTGTGGGAGATATTAAAAATTGAATAGTTTTTGTAATTGAAAATTTAATTAAATGAAAAAAATGATTTTGGAAAGAAAAATTAGTTAAGTTACTAGTTCACACTCGGGCCAATGTCCTAGGTTACACAAGTTTACATTCAACAAGAGATGTGGGCATAGTTGTGTTATAATGTGTTAGTCTTGAACATCATCTCAAAAAATAAAATAAAATAAAAATCATTTATATTTTTTTTCATTAATCTCAAAAAATGATCATATTTTTCTTTAACAAAATAGGTAAGAAGATTTTTTGAAAAGACCAAAAACATTGATGATGGGGATGGACATAGTTAAAATGATATATTATGAAAGTATTTACAATAAACAATAATGAAAGGAATGATGGGAAATTTTCAATAACCATTTCAAGGTCATTTTAAAAATATAAAGATATTTCCGGTGGAAAAAATTGTGTTGAACTACCACATCTATGATTGAAAATCAATAAATTTGTCAACATATTTAACTTTTTCATAAAGTGGGTTTACCAACCCCAATTTGAATGTTTTAGGATTTCAACATTAATGATATAAATGTGTGTTTTTTTTTTTAATTTTATATTTTGAATTCATTGCACAATAACCCAATGTTTTGGACTAAGTTTCACCTTTTTTTTTGTAAGTTCCAATTCAATTCTTGGCAAATTTTGTAAGGTGAGGTCAATTTTTTTCCCCCAAGTTACCTTTTTGAGAATTATTTAATTTTGAACATCAATCATAGGTATGATGAAAAAATTGATGTCGATGAACAAAAAATGAAGAATAATATGCACATTCCTTATTTTTTGAATGGAAAAAAAATGAAAAAAACATGTAGTGTAAACATGTTGATAAAAAAAGATGATCACATCAATAAACTGAGTTAATATCTAAAGTTGAAAAGTTATTAACAAAGCATGGATCAAATGAACATATTATCACCTACTAGATTGGCGTAACATATCATTATGTAACTTGAAACATTAAATTATATTTTAATTATACATGAACTTTTAACATGACATAGTTTATTAAAAATAATATTTGCCCAAAGGTTGGGTAAGTGAAATATGACTTCAACCAATGTAACTTGCTATAATATAGCATGATACATTTCATAGAAATATAATCTCAATCATATTAAACTTGTGAACAATAATCATTAAAAGAAAATTAATCATTTAATTTTAATACATTATGAATTTTTTTTAATCAAACATTAATGATAGTGAAAGAATAATAGCTAAGGAGGAGTAATTGTTCACAAATTCTATGGAAAAAATAAAATAAAATTGAGAAAAAGACATTGTTATTCTTCAATCACTTTGAAAGAAATGGCGTGTCCCTTAAACATGTAAATGTTATGTCCTTGGTATGAAATTGAAAATGGAAACTTTTTGAACTTTAAGGACATCTTTTAGCTCTTTGTTCTTCTTTGTACAATTAGAAAAGCTTTGGAATACTAGAAAGGAATACCACTTTATGGGTTGAATGCAAGGTATAGTGGTTCACTTTTGATGTCACAATGGTGTTTTTTGTTGGGTACCCTTTGTTCAAAGGCATATGGTGAGTAGTATATTTTTAAATCTATTAATTGGTAATTGAATGTAAATGAACAACTTTATTATGAAGATATTTGTGTAGTTTATTCATAAAAAGTTCATATGCTAGTAGAAATGGACTTCTGAAGTTCAAAATTATGGATTGGTCGGTTGATTGAAATGATAGAAAATTGAAAGGTTCATCTTAAATTTTATTCAAAATTATCTATAATGACTTAACATATGAGTTAGAATGAAATAATACACTTTTTTGCGAAATTGTTTCTTAAGAATCATAGCCAAATTCTACCTATGAACTTTTGAATGCCCAAAATTAACATATTTTCATAAGTCCATATCATTGTTGTTTTTTATTCATTTTCAATTTTTTTTTTTCAAAGGTGCATATAATTGGAATCTCTTCTTGGGCTCCTATTAATATGGACTTTATTACCATTTAACCAATGGTACCATAGAAATTTTCTTAATTAACACTAGAATGTGGACTTTTATCGAATATTGTTATTTTAAAAAGTGAGCCACCATACTATGCATTTACCCTAAGGGAATCCTAGACCCCATAGCTTGCACAATTTAGTTTTTTTTTAAATAAAATTAAATGTGATTAAATGTGGGTTGAATCTAAGATTTAACAAGGATTCATCATTAACCTATCACACAAGTTCATGACCATTGGTTGAACCTTTATAGGAAACAATACTTCTCTTATGACTATTTTTTGTACATCCCCACAAGCCTTTCATTGCAATGTCAAATTTCCAAAATTTCACTTTCAAAAATGAAACATTTGGTCTCATAACTCATTTGAGACACATAACTAATGGAGATGTCACATGAGAATTGATTGCTAAAATAAAGATAAACTAGTTATGACCCCATCTTAAGAAAATGGGTAAATATGATCTTAAATACATAATAACCTTATAGGCCCTACACATCATGAATTCTTGGGGATTCTTGGATTCATAATTATTGCAACATTAAGAATTAAATTTTAGCTTAAGCTCATATGGGACAAAGACACTAAATTTGTCAAATTATAATATAGTCTTGAGCATTTTAGAAAACTAGTAGGTGACATAATATTAAAGGCCCAAACTTATTGACTAATAAATATCTATTAGACTTAAATAAAAGAATGGATGATTCATCCACTATACTTTCATGCATTCAAGTGTAGTGAGTGGAACATTCAGTGTTTTTCATTCTTCATTTTCATATTTTCATGAATCATTATTATATTGTTAAAATTTATAATGTGGTTTTTGTGTAATGAATGTATGATAATATGTTAATATATTGTTTTGATTATCAAAGCATTAACAAATGAAGACTTATATGTACTTAATCACTGATCCTTATAAGGTAAATTATTTAGGTGTGTGTGATGAGCTCCCCAAATCAAGTGTAGGCCACATAAAGATTAAGTTTTAGATGTATGAGTGATCCTACCAAAGTCAATATTTTCATCCCTCATGTGTGTGAGATTTGAATTTTTTAAATTAATCTTTGTATTAGAAGGTCATTATTTTAAAATAACCCTCATAGGTTTCAATCCAACAATATAAACTATAAGGACCTCTAAGCCCATTTTCTTAGCTTTAATCAAACCATTGCAAAGTTGTATAAAATTTTCATGCATGTGAACACCATTTTGCCTTTTTAAAATAATGCCCTAAGATTTGGTTTACTTTTTTCTTAGCAATTTGTGTTCAAACAATTAAAATACTGACAACCATCAAAGAAAATATATTTTTAATAAAAATAGAAATCCAATATGTTGTACATTTCATTAAGAATTTTCCAATGACAAAAATATCATTTCAATTTGAACAACTTTTGACCTATATTTTTGCAAATTATGCCATTTTATAAGCAAAGGTCACAAATTTGAAATGACCAAAAGAAGAAAAAGAAAAAGGAATACTTTGGCACACATACCTACCAAATTGTTATACTTGGAATATTGTGTGCATGCACACAATGCCATGTTTATATTGTAGTGACCTAGATGACAAAATAAAATGGACAAAAAAACCCAAAAATATTGGAGGATAAAGTGGGGTTCACATGCATGTGTTGATGTGGTGCTCATGTCATCCATATATTTGCATCACTTGACCTATAATCATGTACCCAACACTAAAACACTAAATCTAAAGGGTCACGCACACTTACATGCACCTACATACAACCCCAACCCCCCTAAAATAATGGATTGGAATCCCAACAAAATAATGCATTGGAATTCCCCTTTTTTTCCTATGCAATTGTAGCCAAAAAATATATTCAAAAAAAATATATTCACATGTATGTGGAGATGATGTTCAATACATCACATCTAGCAATGGTGCCAAGCATTACCTTAATTGGCAATGTTCACACCATTGCAATTTGAGGTTTTTTTATTGCATTCACATTGAGAGGTTTTGTTGTATGTTTAGGGTTAGGGTTAGGTTGTATTCATGCAAGGGGAGAAGGTGGCAACTATATTTTGTTGTTGCAAAGGATGTGAAATCCTAGAAGTGGGAATTGGGATTAATTAAAGACATTTTCATTTCCCATTGCTTTTGTGTTGCTTGAATTTGGGAGAACTTAGGGAATTAGATGTGGGAGTGTTAGAAAGAGGAGATGAAAGCCCCAATTTTTTGTCCTACATGCATTGCAAGTTTTAGTGTGGGTGTGATTTTTTTGTTTTTGGTTATAAGGTGCAAGGTTTTGGCTACATGGTTTGGTAATGGCCATAGTGAACTAGCACCCACCAATGCACCATGAAGGGTGAATGGTAAGTAATGGGGAAACAATTTTTTTATTGGGTATCAATTCCCCTAGCTAACCATGGTGGTTAGTTCAGTTGATTTTTTCTACCTACAAATTATGTAATAAAATAACTTTTAACTATGTATAAACCATCTGCTTACTTAATAATTACCTATTTTCCTACCTATTTGCTTATATATGAGACCTATTTCCTACATAATTGATTACCAAGGTGAAACCAAATATTAATTTAGTGGAGGTCCATCCATAATTGAGTAATTATGAACATCTAGTGTATGGTGCAATGGTGGGTGATGGTTCATTGTGGCTATTGCGAGCCTACAAGGTGGATGTGTGAAGTTGGGAGGTTAAAAATTTTGAGTTTTTTCCCTTGCCATGTTGTTCCAATATTGTGTTGGCATCAAGGTATTGAATAATTTATCAATTTAATAAAATTCATTTTGGCATACAAAATATCATTTTTCCAAAAATTGGCATATTAAAGTTATCCATAAAGTCACCATGTCTTTGCCTTCTTTCACCACCAAACCCCTCTTTAACTTCAAATGCATGATGTTTATCAAATAAGAAAATTTTATTGAATCTGGGTATGAAAGTATAGGGGAAGGTTTTGTAACCAATACCTTTTGGATTTGAGGTCCCATCTCAAGGCCAATAGGTTGAGGGAAAGGGCTGAAAATCCAAGAGGTACTAGTTACAAAATGTTCTCCTATGTGAAATCCAGCTCAATTTTTCTTCCAATTTCTTTTTGGTTTTTTCTACCATCTTTTTGTTCTTTTCCCCTTTGCATTCTAATTGTAATCAAAGCTAAGAATGGATCTCTTAAAACACCTCAATGCATTAGGGAAAATATTAAATAGGCCTAAGATTCTAAATGTACTAGGTACAAAAGTACTACTTGATGTATTTTGCTTCAACCATGTTTTATTTACCTCTCCTTTTCAACATTCGAACAATTTTCTTCACAAAACCTGATCCTAACGAATTCTTCTATGGAACATACTCATGTTATGTCGAATTTGTAACCTATCATGCCATCCCCGTCCTCATTGGATGAAATGGGATGCCATGTTCCATGCATGCCAACAACCAATCATCCCCAACTTTTATGAATTTTTGGTCCATACATGTAAATGCTCCTTTGTAATGTCCATCAACACATAAAAACTAGATGGTTTACTCATATCATTCTCAATCTATGAGCATTTTGACAACACAATCAAAATGCAATGTCCATGTTTATGGGAACATGCATAGTGAAAGTGAATGTGAACCTCTAGACATGAGAATTATTTTGGCTTTCATTGTGGTGATGTCAAAAAGGGAGATATTATAATCAAGTGAGACAAATACATGTCTATGATTGTTTAATCAAATGAAACAAATGGCATTGCTAGTGCAAATTAACTATCCATAAAGATGAAGAATTAAAGACCATGATGAAAAGTTAGCCCAACCCAATATATTCCACCAAATATGCACATTAAGACAAGATTTTCTTTCAATAAAATGTTTACCATCCACTAAGATCCATCCATTGCATATTAATATAACAAAAGCCCCAAACCCAAAGATCAAAAGTCATTTTTAAATAAGACAATTGCATTATAACAATTACATTTTAAATATTTGTAACATGTGGTAACATGTGCAAAGTACCATTGACAGATGTTACAAAGAAGGACAAATACAATGCATACATAAACCTTATTGAAATGTGTTATGCATGATGTTTGGCAAAAATGGAAACCAAATATAAATGAATGCATACAATGTTTTTATGTAGACTTATTCATGTTGATTATGTACCTATTTTCACATTATGGTTTGAAGTTTAGAAACTTATTGGAAACAAGTCCATAAACATTATAGAAATTTGATCATGTAAGGTAAATGAAACATTTTGTAGCATCGCTCTAGTCTCCTACAATCTCTTGCAATATAATAACATGCACATGCGTTCAATACTTGGAACAATATGTTGTGGGTGATGCAATATATATCGTACATGTGAACAATTAGACATATGTCATTACCATGGGATTAACAAAGTGTACATGCAATTGGAAGCACAAATGAACATTAATGGGCACGTTACCTGAATTATGCATCCTTGTATAGGTAGAAAGGTCAACATGTGTCATTGTTCATATTGTGGTGTGTCTATTGCAATTAGCTTATGGTTGGCATTTCCTCTTCCACTTCCTCCTCCATTGTAAACATTGCTAATGGGGGTGGTTATAGCATATTCCTTTTTGTCCCCTACAATAGAAGTAAGAGTCATGGGGTGTCAAATGATTAAGGTGAAGTTGCAACCCCTAATTTGATATAATCAAATCTCAATCACAAAGCTTTAAGTTATCAACAAATTGGGTAACTATTATACTTTTGTCTACATTGTGTGGAACGCCAATGACAATGATGTCAAATTAATTTGTAAATGTGTACATTACAAAGATTCACCACATGAATGTATAGGTAATACCTCCAAGAAGTTGGGCCCATCAATAACTAATTATATATTATAAATTTGGTTGTCATTGCTTCCACTACCACAACCAATTTAGAAATCTAATTATGGCATTTGCTAAACTCAATGTTGGGCATGGTAGTGGCTACATCTACAATATTAGAAATATTGTTGGCATGCTCAATAGCTTTTGACATAACCTTTGATGGTGTTGGCAGTGAATCAAATCCACTAGTTCACACATGTGTTGATGTTGCATTGTATTATGTAGTTGTAATTTATGTTGATATTCATTAATAGTAATCGGTGTTAATGAAGTTATAAAAAAAAAATATTGGCCATTGATGAAGGTTAGGAATCCATATGCAAAAAAAACATGTTTTTGGTGGAAACATAACCAATAGACACATCTAAATTAAATCTCTAAAGATAAAATCAACTCTTTTCTCTAAACATAATGCCAACTTTTTTCTAAACATAATAGGGACTTATTTTAGACTTAGCAACAACTTCTTTTTAGACTTAATAGGAGCTTATATCCAAACATACTAATAACATTATTTAAATTTAACATACCCTTTTTAGTATATTGAATTATAATTTATCTTTAGACATAATTGCAACCTCTTTCTAAACTTGAATGTGATTTTATTTGCAATTCCTAGTACCTACATTACAAGCAATCCCAAACTTTACAAATGTAATTTATTTGCAATTCCTAGTAACTACATCACAAGCAATCTTAAATTTTACAAATGTAAAATTATTGGTGATTTCTAGTACCTACATCATGTGCAATCCCACCATAATCATGATATTTTATGGATTTTAATTAGCCAATGACACATTGTTGCAAGCAATTGTCTACGGGCACATTGTCCTTATGTTGCCATGCTTCAGGGAATTTGGGTTTAATCACCATTATCATTGTTTGCATTGTTTATAATTGCACATTTTGTATCCAATTAATGTATTCATCCCACCATTCATTAACTGGATATTTGAATCATTCAAATGTTAGTTCCACCTATTGTTTCCATTCTTGGCATGAAAAAACATTCAAACAATTTCCAAAAAAAAAGGAAACCCCCTCCTCAAGTGTAACATCCTTTTGATTAAAACCCATGGTTGAGAGTTGAAATTTAATCCAATCCATTCCAAGATGTCCTTATAACCTCCCTTAGAAAGGTGACATAAAGTTGGTTGCAAACCTCATGCAAATATGTCCATAAATATGAGTTAGAAAAACCCTTACAAAAAATTAATGTTTTCTTAAACCTTAAATTCAAATTTGTAGAATATAAAACAAACATGAACACCATTGTGTTTACTTATCTATCCCTGAACTCCTTTGTTGATTATTTCCACTGAATAAAAATCAATATTGGGAAACAACTTCAATTGATTATAGCTGTTTTTTCTTAACAATGTCATTTTCTTCCATTTCAATGCCATTCTTAACAATCAACATTGAATTGAAATTTTTACAAAATATGGGATATTTATAGGCTAATCGATAGGTTTCATTTGTATCTATGCCTATGGTTATGAACATATGATGGTGAACATTTGATGTGTGAGGAAACATATGAGGAAACATGGTGAATGGTTAATGTGTGGTTGGAACATTTTTGGTGCATGGATGAACCATTAGCATACATGGACTCACAAGACTCACCACATCCCGAACTTGAAAGAAGCCACCACCTTCTCCTATGTACCCAAACCAACATCGTTTTTTATTAACCATGGGGGCTACATCCAAACATTATTTTGTCTTAAGACTTTTAACTTGGGAATCCTGAAATTTTTCGAATTGGGTCACCTAGCACTTTGGAGGGCCATAATTTATTTTGAAGACCTTTGATTGAGGTGAAGTTTAAAGCAAAGTTTTCATCTATCGCTTTTATGACTTTTAACCCTTTTTTTGGCCATAACTTATTTTTAAAGTTCAAATGAGTCATGCGAGCCCAGTTTAAACATTTACATTTCAAGATCTTTTCAATGATATAAGGAACATTTTAATCCAATGAATTTTGACCCCTAAAATATGTCTTTGAACATTCAAGATTTTGTAGGGATTCCAACTCCCAAAGTGAGAGTCCATTTGGGAGTGTGTGGGTTCATTCTTTCACACTCTTGGGAATGTAAATGTGACTCCCATGTTACACTCTCAACTTGAACCTTTCCATGCCTTTGCCTTGGTCGCAAGCCCAAGGTTAGGGTCGGGACAATATTAGTTCATTTTGTTGATCCCCAACATGTATTTTGGTTAGCATAATAAACAAGTCCTATAGTTTCAGTTTGTTAGTTACACTAGCCATGGATGGTATTTAGGAGCTTGTTGCAAGATGTTCACAAAATCTGGATTGAACATCCATATCATTATGGCATAGACTTGTACTTTTGCATGTTATTTTTTGATGCCCTATATCCCATTCTAACATTATAGTTTGCATCTATCACTTTTATTGTCTGTGATCCATTACTAGATACAAATCCAAGTCTTGAGGAGTTATAGCAAGCATTTTCATAATTTTAAATCTATACTTGCAATGAAAATTTTTCGTGTCCAACCTGACTCTTTCTTATTAGATATAATCATTGAAGAGGTTTTTGTTTGTTTTGCATTTATCATTTTTTAACATCCCTTTTTAACGTGTTGGATGTGAACACTTATGGCTATCATTTGTTGACATTATATTATTTGATCAATGACTATTTATTTCAATAGGCAGCAAAAAAATTTGATTAATTTCAAATTAATGTAGGATGTTTCAATATGTGTGATTTAACACCAATTCATTCATTTAATAGTGGACACCTTTGTAACACATTACTTTTTTTACGTCTTTTATTTTTTTCAAAGTGTGAGAAATACCAATTACATAAGCATATGCATAACCATTTATCCATTAATGCTTAAGTTTTGCTCTTGAATTGAAATAAACATTTACAATTTTGTTTCCTCATGTTTTTCTCCTCTCATATGTCCCTTTAGTTTTGTTATGATTATTACAAAAAAAAAGATTTTTATGCCATAATTATAATTGAATCCATTTTATTTCAATCCATGTTGATTTCATTACATATGATTTCTACATGTGGATGTTTCATATTACTATGTGTATTGCACAGTGTGATTGAATAAATAACATTTTCTCATTAGGGGTTCGAACATCGTTTTCTTCAACTATCCCACATTTTTTGTGGTTTCAATGGCAATCAATCATTTGTCAATTCACAGGTGGTTGGAGGACTTTGTTTTGTTCGTGTTGTGGGACCCAAGCTTGTCCGCTTGGAATTGTTACAATCTTTTTTTGAGTTTTACAACTTTTGTTGCTAATAATTCAAATAGGGCGACTAAGTCTTTGTTTGATAAATCTTTCAAAAAGCTAACAAAGTAATGTTTTGGAAGTGGTTTTTTCAAGCTTGTTGGTTGTTTTAAAAATTCCATCTCGTGTTTAAACATTGCCCAATGATAGTATTTTATGTCTTGTTGTATTAATTTGGGGTTTTACCTTGCCATTTTCGTAGCAATAAATGGACCTGATATTTTTATCTTTTCGTTTGCCCACCGTTAGGCGGCCCATTCATCTATGTTATCCACTTTGTCTTTTTGTAGACTCTCCCATTTCTTGATTTCTATTAGTCTGCGTAATGGGTCAAATAGATTGTCATCTTGAAGGTCTTGCCATGGTTATTTTATTTGCTTGGAAATTGTGTTCAAAATTGAATGAAACAATGCATTTTCAATCATGCATTGAATTATGAACAATAGCTTGCCCGTAATTAGTGATCTATTTGTCATTGTTTGGGATAAATCCAAGTGAGATGGTAATATTGAATAACATAATTAAGTACTTGAATTAATAATATTAGGTGCAAGGATCCAAATATTCTATTGAGGTAATAGCATGCAATATTATATCACACATATCAAATGCAATAAAATAATGATGATACCGAAAATGCAAATAGATAATAGAAAAGGACATAATGGAGTTGGAAATTTTATTTGAAATGTAATGACAGTGCAATAATTATATATGGGTTTTACATGCATTCTTTGCAATTTTGGGGATTGATTAAGTATTATGTATGGATCCTTTGGAGTTCTACGGACTAAATGGGTATGTATATGCGTCCTTCGGAGTTCAAATAATCAAGAATTTTGGATGAATTACTAGATTTTCCAAGAAGCAACCTCTTTGTTGAACTTCAACCCTAATTCATATCAAAGAGTTTATTAAACCACAAATTATTACAAATAATGGTATTTTGGTTTCTTGTTCAATTGTTGGGACGTCTTTTTTTTCAACTATTGTAGACAACTTGTGGTTTTGGGGCTAGGCCTATCATCCAATGATTCACAAGTTGTTTTAACATTTTGTTCCTTAAATTTTGTGGCACCCAACCTCGCCCGCCTAGCGATGCATAAAGTTGTCTAGTGGGTTCCATAAATTATGTTGATAGGAGGTTTCCAAGGGTTACCAAATCCTCCTTTGACAATGTTTTTAATAAACTTGGGAAAAAATGTTTTGGAACGGGTTTTTTCAAACTTGCATGTTGTTGTTGGAAGAAATCCATGGCATCTATAAACATTGCCTAGTGGTAGTTTTCCATATCCTCCTTTAGAATGTTTATAGTTTGTTTGAGCAATGTAATACTTTCTTTGTTTGTCTTTACATTCACCCATTGCCATGCCACCCATTCATTTGTTTTATCAATTTTCTTTTTCCAATATGATCCCTGTGTTTTAATTTGTAAAAACTGCTTCAAGAGGTCTAGCAAGGTGGGATCTCTTAGAAATTCCGAAGGTAGTTTTATCATTTTGCATATTTTATCTCATATGCTTGAGATTAAGGTGTATTCAATCATAGTTTCCAAGGTGTTTGGTGTGACCATTGTTATAAATTTTCTTTTTGCCATTGTAAAATAAATGTTTAATAATTACAAATGGGTGGTAGTTGTAGAAAATATGGAACTAGGCAAATCAGGTGGAGAGAGGGAAAAAATGTAGTTTGATTATTTAAGCAGCAATAATGACCCTAAACATAAAAGGTTTGAAAGATTGAATTCAAATAAAAAACAAGTTTTAAATGGTATAGAAAATGCTTCATATTGTCTCAATTCCTAATGGGAACATATTTCTTGGAGATGAAGAGGTGGTGTTTTGATTGACATATATTTCTTGGAGATGAAAAATTGATGTTTCGATTAACACATACTTCTTTGAGATGAATAGGTGGTGTTTCAATTAACACATACCTTTTAGTTGTGAATAGGTAGAGTTTGGATTGACACATAATTCTTGGTTGTGAATAAGTTTTTTTCATCCTTTTTTTTTGTTCATTTATTTTCATTTTTCATCCTTTTTATCCTTTTATCTGTTTTAATTTTTCATCCATAATTATTGTTCATCCATGTACACGTGGTAGATTATTCCTCCACGTCACAAAATATTATGTGCCATGTGTCAACATAATATTCTAGAAATTTTTTTATCTTGTTCACTTGCTCATGTTCACACGTTCACCAAATAATAATTCCCCTGATGGGGTTAACACCTTCCACGACCTTAAGATCAAGAGTGATAGTTTGAATCCAACATCAATATGTTTCATTTGTTGTTGGTGTGTATTGTATCGCACATCATACCAATCTTGCGGTACAAACGCTTTCAAACCTACCTTTGGTTTCTCACATTGAAATTTTGTTACAATGTTTATATGGTTATTTCAACCATATCCTTAAGATGCATTTGGAGTTTACCAAATGGGCAAGGATCATGGAAATTAAGGGCAACAAATTTTTGTGGAACATTAAGATAACATGGATTTCTATGATCAATCCTACCAAATGTGTCTTGTTTATGTACTGCACTCTTCTCAGGAAAAAGGCACTAGATGCACCAACAATACCTTCTGCCAAATCTAATTTGTCTTTGTTAATTGGTGTGGAAACTTTGTTGGGCTTAAATGTAGTGATGTAAATGTTAAAGGTGGTACAATCTTTGATTAAATTTGCACAATTAAGGGATGATTTTGTTTGTGATTTCAGAACCCTAATGAAGATCTATGAAGGGGATGTGTACCACATGTTTATGGTAGGCAATCCTCTTTTGAAGGTAATGTTTTTAATAATTTTCATTGCCTTGATCAACATTGCTTGTGAAAGCATTAATCTTCATTGGATTATAGATTTGAAGATTGGAATTGATCATCTAGCTTGTGAATTTGTTGAGCACCACATGTGGGCAACATCTTTAAATCAAATTGAAGCTTCAATTTTTGTTATGAATGAAATATACAAGGATCTTGCATTTGTGAAATAATAATGTCAAGAAGCGACCAATTTAATTTATTGTTTAAATCACAAGGGTGGTTCATTCCTTGCTCAAGATTTTATGGATATAATACTAGCTCCAACCATAAGCTGAAAAAAGGTTCAATTGTTCATTTGGCAATCATCAAGGTAGTCTTCTATTAGCCTAAAAAGGAAAGACTTGATGAGATATGGGTTTTCTCGGCTTGTTTTCAATTGTTGTTCTTGACTTTCAAAGATCTATGTTGATATTTAGCATGACAAACAATGTTAAGTTGGTAATGCAAAAACCTTTTGATGCCAACCTCGTCACCAAGTTATTGAAAACCCTTACTTCTTTTTGAATTTTGAAAAATAAAATCGTAAAGTATATCAGGTTGGTTGAACTTGCTATTGTGAAAGTAATTGATTTTATTGAAGATGAACATTACTTTTCTACGTTGACCTTTATGAGAACAAAATTATGGAATCAATTAACCATGCATTTGGAGCTTGTCATTTGCATGTTCAAAATTATTTTTTCATTTTGTAGAACTTTCCTTTTGGAGCGATTATTCAAAATTGGAAAGATGACATAACTTGGTATGGTGTAAAAAGTTGGGACTTAAGCTATTGCTAACTTGCAAGCTTTTAAAATAAAATAAAAAAACATTTTAATGCCTATTTCCTATTTATTTATTTTGGCATTTGGATTTTTGGATAATGGATAACACCATGGGCATTGTGTGTTGTTAAGATGATTTGAAATCTTTATTTGGCATCTATGCAACAACAATTAGCTAGTTATATTCTGATTGGCAAAGTGAAGATATTTCCCTTTGTTTTCATGATCTATGGTTTCCAACCCTTTTCTTTGGGCTTAAAACAATTTTTTTTTGCATTCTATATAGTTATTGACTACTAAGTTTTGTTTGTAAACTAGGCATTTTGTTGTAGTGGGCAAGGCCTTTATGATTGAGGTTTGATTCCCTCCTATAACATGTTGCTACGAATTAGATTTTAATTAATACTTATCAGCAAGAGAAACCAATTAAAGATGATTAAATGTAGCTACAAATTTGACTCGAAATAATTCCCAATAGCAAATTAAAATTGATCATTTTATTTCTCTTGTTTGTGAAAAAGCCTACATATTGTCCCACAAAATAAAAAAAAAAAAAAAAACCCCAAAAAAAAAAAAAAAAAAAAAAAAAAAAACCATTGCCATGCATAAGGATAAAAAAGGTCCATGTCTTAATAACAAATTCAACCCCACCTACAATATTGCCCTTTGCATATATGTGAAACATTATCTTTTGACCTCATGCCTTGAATGAGCATAACAACACTTATTTTTTCAAAAACCTTATGGCACCAAAATTTGAACCCAAGACATCATGAATTAGTAATCCCCAAACTAATTTCCTTAGAGTAATTGGGATGTCTAAATCCAAATATAGCATCTAGAAAAAAAGGTCTTCAAAATTCATCATGTAATTAAATCTTGAATTGAAAGTATTTAAATCAAAGTGATTTGACATATAATAGAATTTTAAACAATGCAATTTGATGCACTCCATCTATTAAATTTTCAACCACTTAAATCTAAGTTTGGCTTTGTGACATGATATTAATTCAAGCATGGAGACCTTCAATTGGGCCAAACTCAAATTCAAATCATGGCCCAAAAACTTCAAGTTGAACCAAAGAAGCATTCCTCTCAACAAATGTGGAACTTTAAATCCAAATTGTATGTTAGACTAAGAATAATTCCTTCATGGAATCCATAATTGAGCCAATCCTCGATTTAAAATTCCTTTGAAACATGCCAACATGTTAATTCCAAAATCTGAAATCATTATGAAACCAAAAAAAATCACATCCCCAAATGAATTTGTTGACTCTAAATCAATTCATTACAACATTGTGATTAAAAGCAAGATCCTAAACCCACTAATTGGACCAAATCAAAAATCCAATATTATAGACTAATATGGCCCCATGTATATTATAGATAAAACTATGGCCCTAAGTAATGTTATTCCAGTGGACTGTAATAGACCAAGTCATAGGGTGAAACTGTTGTGGGCAATTTCACGCCGCTTTGGAATTTTTGGGGGGTGACATCGTTGTTCTAATGTGATAGTACATTATCCAGAAAAATAAAGCCCATATTCACATTCATATTGAACAGCTTTGCATCCATTGTTGAACGTTATGCATTGTCCATGCCTTATCATGATGAATGGATGTTGCATGTTGGCTGATAAGGGTCAATTATCAAGCAATGATGATGCTGTGACTTAAAAGCTTAATATGTTTTTCGTGTTGAGTTCTCTTTGTGGATGATATGGAGGTCCAGAGATTGGAAAATGGTGGTAGAGAAGTAATCCCAAGCCTACTAAAGGATAGTTGACCATCTGAAGGACCACACCATGTTAGGGTTAGACATTGATGTTGTGGTAGTTGAGCAATTTGGAAATTGCAACCCAATATGATGATGGTTATTTTGATTCATAGTGCTGTTGGGTCAATATGTGCATAGTTTTGCAACAAATTGATGAACAAAATTAGTCTCATTTTCTTAGCTGCCCCAACTCTACATGATGTAATTTCTCATATTTTAATTAGGACTGAATTATTTTGATTGATATGAAATAAAGTAGACCATGGATGGATGAGGGGTACTAGCGGCCAAGTGTTAGTCTTTAATAAAAATGATGAACATAACCAGTTCCTCCATAGAAATCGGTGATGTGGCAGCACCCCACTGGCGGAGAGATCACAGTTTACAACCCATTTTCGCTGCATACTGGGTTGGCCAAAGGGGTGCAGGAGGGTTATGGCAACAGTGACAACGGCATTCATCCCAGACGTTGACATAGTCATCAGTTATGCACAAGTGAAATCCCGTCTGTCGAATCACCTGTTATGTCCCATAACACGGCTCAAGCAGGCCAGTTATTGGAAAAAATCTGCCCGCTCAACTTTTTCCCATAACCAGCCTGCTCTTGCCGGTTACGTAGTCCATGATGGTTCTAATTGGCTGAGTCAACATGAGTTTGTTGAGAAAGAACTGACCATACTACTTGTGCTACAACGTATGTTAGAGTATATGCATATACTAAATCATAAACATTATGCATGTCAACTTGTACTTTTGTCAACTTTGTGATGTGAAAAAATAAGTGGTAATGATTCATGAGAAGATTTAGCCATTTAATTTGGCCATAAGCTAAGTATGAAAGTTGATTAAAAAAAACATCCTTCAATGTTCAGGGTCCTTACTTGAACCATGTATATAAATTTGGTGAATTTTCTTAAAATTTGGCGAAATTCTAGCTACCAAAAATCTTAAAAAAGATTTTAGCACGTTTAATAATATAGCTTTTTGGCTATATATACATAGCCAAAAAAAAGAGGGTGATGCGTGCATACATAGCAAAAATCAGAAGTTGGCCATGGCTCCACATGAAAATGGGCATATGTTCTTTACTTGCCTAGTTACAAACACATTTTGCCTTCATTGAAGTGCAACTATAACATGGAGTTTATTATAGGCAATAGAGTTTTCCTTGAAGTAATCCTGTCTTCACCCTGTCTTTGGGCCTGTTTTCAGCCCCTATCCCCTCTTTGAGTGAGGTCAGCAAAGTAAGGAAGTTTATTATATCATCTGGGTATGAAATGCTGAAAATCAGCATTTAATGCACAAGGTTCGAGGTAATTATAGTGTTTGTACATTTAGGAGTAGTGAAAATATATGTGGCAGCAGTGAAAAGGAAAGATGAGGTCAAAACCGACACAAAAACTGGTGCATTTCTGAGTTTGACACCCTGTTGAAGGATAATATACTTTTTTGCAGGTTTTTTAAAAATCTCATCCGGTTTTGGACCAAACTTAGGCTACTGTTGCCGTGTTTTCTAGACTTTACAGAACACTCTAATGTATATGTTCACTATTTATAATATTCTAAAATAGTGAAAGTACACACATGTACTTTCCCGACTGATAGGATATAAATAATCACATCACTCGCATAGGATTGCAGTGAAACTGGAGTATGGCCATTACTGCTTATAGATGCGACCCTACACTAGAAATTTTGGATTCAGTTCAATAGTGCAATCCAGTTAATGCACTGGAACACAGCTGGGAGCGTGAAAATATGCACAACTTTTCAGATCCCTTCTTCTTCAAGGTTCATGGAATACGCTGTAGGATGCAAGCGTCCTCCATCTTAAGTCGGGCGGAAACTATAATCTTACCAGCTGCTTCTTGACTTTCACCCCTTCAGGACACACCTCCCATCACCATGTCTGACATAATGCAGGTTTTCGATTTTTAACATAGAAAAAATATGGTCGACCCATTACAAGTTGTCAGATTTTGACATGGAGGGATTTTGACATCTAGTTGGAGCAAACTTGACATCTTGTAAATTCTCCCTTTTCCTTTTTTTAAAATCTTTTTTATATTTTCCAAATTTATAGTGTGTTCATTAATAAAAATTTGCAGGGTTTCATGATCAATATGCGTTCCTCTTGACACGAAGATCACCGTTGAGAATTCCAACCACCTACAAAACAGTACCAGATACCAGACATGTCAGGCATGGGAAAAGAAGAAGAAAAAACCCTGATTCCAGGACCAGTCTGGTATGTTGAAAAGTTGATACTGGCACAACACTGCTTCAAACCAGCACCAGCTGCAATAGGAATTGTTCCATGAAGTTCCCTAACTAACACCTCTCAAATTTTCTCAAAACGTGAGACAACAATTTAAAAAAAACTATAGCAAGTTCGAACCAGTGTTGTGCAGGTATTAGAAATCATGGCAACCCCGCGCTGGTTAAGATCTCATCAGATTTTCCTAGTGTATTTTAGGAAGCCACCTTACATGGGCTAATTTTTCCTATTGGAAAGGGTAGGTGTTTTGAAAAATGTCACCACCATTAGAGTTGGCATCACGTTTTTGCCCTGGCATTACATTTTTCCAAATGCTATTTTCTTTTTGCTTGTGAAAGGCCTACCTATATCAGGTATTATGAGAAATTTTTAACCACAATAATCCTATGGGTCTTTAGACAGGGCCATAGTGAACCAGCACCTGCCAGGGCACCCTGAAGGATGAAGGGTAAGCGGTCAGAAAACAATTTTCTGTTGGGTTCAAGTTCTCTAGCTAATTACCATGGTGGTTAGCTCAGTTGCTTTTTTGCTACCTACCTACTAACAACCCACAAGCAGGTTGTTTGTAGGTAGGTAATAAATACAGTCTTTACATACGTATAAACCATCTCCTTACCTAGAAGTTGCCTATTTTCCTACCTACCTACCTATATATGGGACCTATTTCCTACAGAACTGGTTACCAAGGTGAAACCAAATATTAACTCAGTTGAGGTTCATCCACAACTGAGTAATAATGGACATACAGTTCACTCTGGCACAATTTTGATGACTTTGACTAAAGGATGTATCATCTAAATACATTGGATGAAAATTTTAGCTTTAACGAAAGGCATTTAAGATTAATGCTTTTTTAGGCTTGTCCAGTCAAATAATTATTCGGATGAAATCCTTGTAATCAGTTGAAATGTATTAATTCGATTTGCTAAATCATAGAAGCAAGTGAAAGGCTTCACCCTTTTAATGGTCCCAATGTTATATATGCCTACTCTAGCTTTTCCACGTGCATTTCTCATTGACAACTCATTAAACATAAGTTTCAGAACTAACTTATGTTTAATGAATGTCTACAAGATTTACCTATTCGACATTTGTTGGATGTGATGCATGTTGAATGGAACATTTGTGACAATAAAATTTATTGAAATGTCTCTTTGGTGAAAAATACACCCTCAATGTTAGGAAGGACATGGAGGAGGCAAGGGTTATGCCAAATTTGTAATGGTGGCATCAACCTGGTCAGTTGACATATTTCAAACCTTATGCACTGTACATTTTTACACATGATGAAAAAAATCATTTCTTGAGCTTTTGACCCCTACCAGATATGCTTATACTTTCAAAAAAAACATGTGAGAAATCGAATAATTGGATTGAAAAGCCATGACATGCATGTGATGGTCCAACAAATCCTTCATGTTTGTGTGAGGCATTTGATGCATCCTGCCCAAAGGCATGCCATCCATGCCCAAAGTGTAGGGAAGATTTTTCAAAGGCTTTGTAGTAAGATCATTGACCCAATTGGCATCCCTTCCTTGAAACTATATGAGACCATAGGAATGCATGGCAAATGGTTATATGTATGAAGAAGCACTAGACTTTCATACCAAATATTTTGCATTGTTCCCATGCACACTTGTCACACAAGTTTGGGATAGGAAAGAAAAGTCCGCAAATGCAGGGGAATTATTGGAAGGTCGGGCAGAGCCAAAGTCCCTTGGTAGGAGCAAAGTGCTTCACATTCATGACTATTCCATACACAATATGACTACCACAAAAACTCTTTTCAGGTGAGGATTTTTTACCCTCATCATCTATTCAAATAGAAGCATTGTCTCGCATTAATGTATTTTTAGCAATTTTGAAGTACAGTCAAAGTGATGATGATCATCAGTAGGAAGATGTAAAAAAATTGGTGACCAAAGGGATTTTGATCCAATGTTTTGGATCATTCTTTAACCAGGCATATAGTTTCCATCTTGAATTAGATATGTTAGTTTGAGAAATCATGGGCTTAAATACATCCAACTATTGTGATGCAAATGCCTAAAATTACCATAAGAGACCCAAACTAATCCAAGGGCTTGTGTAGTTTTAAACTTTTGTAGTCCAAAATGTATGAGGTATTCATGTAAGTTGTTGGTTTACTTTTTCTTCATTTTCAAAGATAGAGATGAAAAGAAGTTGGTAATAATTAGGTCTAGGGGTCTTGATTTATTGATACAAATGGCACAAATAGATAAGTCAAAAACCCCTAATAGTTAATCATGTGAAATAAGTTTTTGATTTATAGTGGGTCAACTTGTTATTTGGTGCTATACTTCCAAATACACAAAAAGTTTCAATTTCTTAATTAAATGGGTGCATGGGTAGGGTGCACGAAGAGGAGCACAATGCCCATGAAGAACTAAGCTTGTATTGAACAAGTATGAAACAAGGTTGAAAAGGCCGAATACCTATCAATTACCTTTGAGATTTGGAACATGAAATATGTCTTTTTGAAGAGTGGCTACTTGCGAATTGGACAAAATCTATCCATGAAGTGGAGGGCTTACTTCAGTTAAATCATCTACCTTCAACACATGCCTTTTCATTTGCCTTGAAATGGGCTTACTAGAAGCACTTTCGGGTGAATTTGCAGGAGGCGGAAACAAATCATGTGACTGTAACTTGAAGTGTAACTTAATTACACAATTACTTAAGTAATTGTGTAATGGGGTGTTAGATTCCATAATTTGGTCATGGTGCATAGACTTATGTCATGTGCACCATGTGATATTGTTTCCTTGTGATTAATTGTGGAATCGCATTGGGCACCATATGATGTTGTTTTCTTGTGATTAATTGTGGAATCGCATGGGGCACCATGTGATGTTGTTTCCTTGTGAGTAATTGTGGAATCACATGGGGCACCATGTGATGTTGTTTCCTTGTGAGTAATTGTGGAATCACATGGGGCACCATGTGATGTTATTTCCTTGTGATTAATTGTGGAATCACATGGGGCACCATGTGATGTTGTTTCCTTGTGATTTTGTTCCGTTTGATTATTTGGGAACCATTTGGTGGATAAATTTTAGGAAGTTTTTTTATTAGTTTCCTTTTGGTTAGTATTTAAGGAGGTGTTTATGACCGTGAGAAACACCTTCATTTTGTACAAAATTATGGTATGAACACAAAGTTTGTGGGAATTGAAATTTTGATTTTGAAGGGCTTTTGGTTTTGAATAGTTTTGATGTTTTGTGCGTAATTCATGGTAGGAGAATGGTGAGGCTTGCATAGCCAATAGAAGAATGGGAGGATAATTTTACAACCAAAAACATAGATTTCATAGCTATATAATAATCATACATAATTTCGATCCTAAACCTATTCGTGTGGTATAGATTCATTGGATTGGACTACTCAACCTCATCCAAAACTTCCAGTGTGGGGTCACATCTATAAGCAACAATGTTTGTAACCCATTCTTCACTTTCACTGTAATCTTATGTGAGTGATGTGATCGTTTACAACCTATTAGTCGGGCAAGTATATGTGTATATTTTCATTACACAAGAATGGTCCATGATAAATAGTGAACATTACTTATACATTCCCTATAGTAAACTCCATGTTATAGTTGCATTTCAATGAAAGCAAAATGTGTTTCTAACTAGGCAAGTAAAGAACTTATGCACATTTTCATGTGGAGCCATGGCTAACTTCTGATTTTTGCTATGTACCCATGCATCAGCCTCTTTTTTTTGGCTATATATATAGCAAAAAAGCTATATGAAAAGTTAAAAGTGGTAAAATCTCTTGTGAGATTTTTAGTACCTAGAATTCAACCAAATTCTAAGAAAATTCACCAAAGTTATATACATGGTTCAAGTAAGTACCCCAAAATATTGAAGGATTTTTCAAAAATCTACTCTCATTATTTAGCTTATGGCCAGATTAAGTGGCTAAATCTTCTTGTGAGTCATTGCCACTTAATAGATCATTCTTCCTTTTGGACTAATAATATAGTATATATAAAGTTTTGGGCACCCTTGTTCTTGGACATTTAAGTTTGGTTGCAGATTACAGTCCAAGTATACTTGCAAGCTGAACATAGACTGTACTAGTTGTTCAAGGTGTATGTGGCAAATCTACCCCCAAACTTAATGTATATGATGTTTATAAATACAATAACATATATTTGTAGATTGGAAAAGTTTAGTTCCATAATCTATTGTCTTTTATTTATGACATGGACTTAATCACATCAACTTGCAGTGAAATAATTTGTGGGCTCCCTACATTGTATATCCAACTTTAACAAGGAGTCTCATAATATACAAAATACATATGCTACACTCTTCATATGTGTCACAATGTGTGAACTTTCCCAGCCTTTCATTGGACAGCTAATCCACTCTCAGCAAAATTATGAGAATTCTCATGGGGTATGCTCATATGTCTAACATAATGCCAGTGAACTAGGACCATATGAGAATTCTCATGGGTACCTAATGTAAGACTAACTCTCATGCAGTTCATGTTTTCAATGAGCAGCATGCATGAGCGTGGTACATGTTTTTACATAGCGATAAATATTCATTTAGCCAATAGCACTGGTCCTAGTTCACTAGCATTATGTGAATCTGTTCACTTTTCCATTTGAAAATTCGTTTTGGGGAATTTGTTGGAATCCACTCAAACATGAATGATTTATAAATTGAAATTGGGCCCACCTTTTGTTGTAGTGCATACTGAGCGTTGGTGGAGATGTTCTTAGTACATCCGGTGTGCACTTCTTAATGGGAGACGCTAAATACACCCCCATCTCCACCTATGAACCTGAAAAGATGAATTGGACAAGGTGAGAGACTATTTAACTTTCACCGCCTGGGCCAACGAAAGCAGTCAGCCATTGAGAAACCGTCATTTAGTGCAGAGACACAGTAATTTCCTGCTACTCGCGCTCTACGAGGGCACTGGTAACAGGTACACTTTATCAGGTCGCAAGCAGTTTCAGTGTTTTTCTGCAAATCAAATTGGGGAGAGGGGGGGTGGCGCAGGGGTGTGTTCTGAATTTTGACTGTTGATCTTTCCGAACTGATCTTGACGCGGAAAACATATTCCGCGAACCTTGAAGGACCTCCTCTAACTTACCGCTCTCTCTCTTCAGTGTGCGCACCCCTTGCTTTTCCGTGTGTGGAGTTCCCAGTCCCTCACTCTCTACCAGCTATTTCTTGGCTTTTTTTTTTCTGTGTTAGAGCTCCAAACTGGAGAGCTTAGATCGGTGGCCTATTCCTTTCAATTTGTGTTATACACTCTACTGCTTGATGAGTGCAACATTTCAGCTGTAAGTATTTTTGGGTTCACGGTTTGTGACTTCTCATGAGGGATCGACGTTCTTTGGGTGTTGGAAACTAGGTCTGTTGAATCCATCATATATCATTTTTCAGATGTTTTTGCTTGAGTCATTTTAGCTTGTAGGACTTCGAGCTGGAAGTGTTTTGGCAGGAGTTTATATATAAGGGACTTGAGGTGATCTGGAGAAGCTGGTGCTGTCATCGGCAGTCTCTTAACTCATTTGAATTTTCAATTAGGCTTTTTAGCAGCACCATGTCAGGCCACCGATTGGTACCCGTCTTAGCTCTTGTATTGGCGCTATACTCAGCTTCCACCAGCACTCATGTTGCTGGCCAAAATGGAACTAGTACGAGCTTTTCTTTTGATGTCTATACGGATAGCGCAACGGACACCTTTACTTTTGTAGGGGATGCGGAGTCGTTCCCTGGTTTACCCGGGATTCTTTTGTGTTCTAACATGGGTCGAACCGCTTTTGGTAGCACTGGCAGAGCTTTGTACAAACATCCTGTGCAATTTTTTCAAGAACCCAATAGCTCGCAGTTGGTTCCGCGACTTGCTTCCTTTAGCACTAGCTTCTCATTCGCAATTAATATGCCGGGCAGACCCTCTGTGGGAGACGGTTTGGCATTCATTATTGTGTCTAGCAATGCCACTGATCCCACGGTTGCCTCTGGTGCGTGGATGGGACTTGCCAATTCCACAGACAATGGAAATGCCAGCAATCATCTGTTTGCAGTTGAGTTTGATACTTTTTACAACCCGGAGCTTGGAGACCCCAGTGATAGTCACATCGGTGTTGATGTGAATGGTGTAAGATCCATTCAGACTTACAATTTGTGCTCGGACTCAAGTTCGAATTCCACAAATTGCTCTTACTTCACACACATCAATGCTGAATGCCATGGGTGGATCGATTACACAGCAGAAACTAGCTCACTAGAAGTGTATTTCTCGAATCAAACTAGCAAGCCACAATCTCCTCAACTTGCAGTCAACAATTTCAACTTGTCTGAATTTCTAGTGCCTGATGGTTACATGTATGTTGGATTTTCCGCAAGCAATCCAGAAATGTCAAATTTAAGTATGCCTAATACTCTTTTCTATTTATATTCATTCACATTCAACTCTCACTTTAGCTCTGGTATTCTCTTCAAGTTAGGAGGTACACTTTCTCAGAACTTTTTAATAGGGATTTGTCTTGGTGTTGTGGTGGGCATATTGGTTCTCGTTGTAGTTGTTTTCATCTGTCGCAAGGTGCATGCTGGAAGAAGAGAACATGGTCTAGTGGAGGTTGATAGTCGAGGGCGTCCCTTGAATTACAACAATATTCAATTTGAACAATTTTTGCATGGGCCTCGCAAGTTTAGTTATAGAGAGCTTAGCATTGCAACTAATGCTTTTAGTCCAGAAGAACTCCTTGGACGTGGAGGGTTTGGTTGTGTGTACAAGGGTATGCTTCGCGACACAAAAGCTCTTGTTGCTGTCAAGAAAATCTCCAAGGATTCACAACAAGGAGGGAATGAATTCTTTGCTGAACTTTCCATCATCAGCCGCATCCAACATCGCAACTTGGTGAAGCTACAAGGATGGTGTTCTGAAAGGGGGGAATTGATGTTAGTTTATGATTATATGCCCAACAAAAGTTTGGATAAGCTCTTGTTCCAAAACTGTTCAGAATTAGAAGTAGCTGAGCATCATCAAAACTCCACGGCAATGAAGCTCGATTGGGGTATGCGTCACAACGTTTTGTTGGGAATAGCATCAGCACTCGCTTACCTTCACGAAGATTGGTCCGAGCATCGTGTGGTTCATCGCGATGTGAAAGCTAGCAATGTGATGTTGGACAAAAACCTCAACGCTTGTTTGGGAGATTTTGGACTTGCCAGACTCATAGAGCAAAGCAAAGAAGTTGCAGACACTACATTGGTAGCTGGGACAGTGGGCTACTTGGCACCAGAGTTAGCCAGGATTGGAAAGGCCACAACTATGACTGATGTGTTTAGTTATGGTGCTTTGGCATTGGAAGTTGGTTGTGGAAGGCGTCCTTTTGATAGGAAATTTCCAGAAGAACAAATTGTTTTATTGGATTGGGTATGGAATTGTTACGAAAATAGAGAGCTTTTGAAAGTTGTAGACTCCAGATTAGGCAACAATTTCAATGAGGAACAAATGACGAAGGTTCTCTTGTTGGGTCTTTTGTGCTCACATCCAGATCCCAATGCAAGGCCACCGATGGGGTCTGTACGACAAGTGTTGGTTGGCAATGCTTCTCTCCCCCCCTTCCCCTTGCAAAACCAACCTACATTTCACAAGAGCTGATTGCATTCCAGGATTTACTTGATTCATGAACACCTAGTATGACAATAGATTCTAGCTCATTAACACTTGATCCAAGTTTCATAGAATCTCACAACCATGATGGTACATTATTGTGTTCCACTAGTTCCAACATTAGTGTGCAGTGCTTGTGAACTATTAGTAATGAGGGCTCACCGATTCGTTTGATTGAGTACCTACTAGTGGACAAGCATAGGACCCATTAATCACAAGTTCTAAAAATTTTGTAACCTGTTTTTTGTTTTTTGGCTTGGAGTTGGAGGTGGCATCATTGTAGTAAATTTTGTAAATTTGTGATAAATTACTTTTAGCTTGTGAGTACATTTTTAAAGTTGCACATATGTGAGAGAATATATAAGATAACTCTACTGTTTAAATGTTCTCTAATTATTAGCTTGTGAGAATGAGGGAGCGACTGCCTCTAAGAGTTTCTTCAGGGTTAGGTAGTGGACATTTTACATTCTCAATGCAAAGTTGTGATCTAGTACTTGGTTATGGCAAGTGAGTTCTATCAGAGTTCATCTTGCTCTCATCTTGCTTTATTTCATTTTCAAGGTAACATTGAGTTGCCTCAGTAAAGTAAGTATATGAAATCTGGTGGGATTCCTACCTTCTTTTCAAGTGGTTTAGCAGCACAAAGAGAAATAATGTAAAAGGATACAATAAGCTACTTTATAGATGGAAGGGTTCAACCATGGTAACAAGGTTTTGCACTGTGTGCAAGTCCACCTTAACATAGAAAACCTCTTGTAAAGCTGTTTTTTGGCATTTGAAATTTATTAATCCTTTTGTTATAAGATATGTAGTTCCTTGAACAGGAGTGGAAAATTATGAAGAAAAAGAGAAAATTGTGAAAGTTGAAGATATAGGAGTTGATGATGCAGGGTCCACAAGCTTCCATAATATGCTCCTAGATTTTGTCCAGTACAATAATATAGAAATACCCACAAAGACATAAAAATCTACATCCATTTTGAAGGAATATATTCAACCATGTCCATTCCTACTACAAACTTTGAACGCATATTATACATGGATACTTTGAAATTTACTTTGAGAAAAACCTGGAAAAGTTATTTGGTTTGCTGTAAAAAGTCTCATTTTCAGCAAAACTTTTGCCAGTTTGGCGAAATTAAAATGATTAAAAAAGAAGAAAACCGCCCTTGGTTGGTGGCATTCAAAATAAGCAGCCAATACGTTGTTTTGTACTAGTAGGGGCACACAAGCTGCTCTTGCGAGCAAAGAGGTTGGCAGAAGGCCCAGCCCGTAGAGAAACAGCAGAACCTGCCACCCATCCTGATTCTGCTAATTACATCAGCAGGGGCAGACAATTCTGCCAATGGAAACATTCTGCAGAAATGACATAATAGGTAGACATGGTGTGCAGCATGGTGAAGTGAAGTTATTTTGGGATATACACATGGAAAAGGGAAGAAATACGCCCATTGGTCCTCTCTACAAATGAGGCTACAAAGGTCCGTAAACATGATTGTGCCCTGCAAAAAGTTCCAATACCCAGAAATTACAATCCCCAGTTGCTTACCCTAGTCTTTCTAAAAAAAGATAATAAGTAGATTGCTGAACACTCAGCAAAAACCACCAACACCTATCAATATTCTTAAAAACAAATCCTACCCGACAACTCTTAGAAGACGATTGGTCTCTTAGCTGCAGGCCATGTGAAGTCAATTTGTGATTAGAGTATTTCTACAATAGTGACTCCATTCTGTAAATGTTCCCTCATAGAAGGTGTTTGATGGGAACTCAGACAGGCATGGATGCATCTGGTATTGCACCTACTTGTCCCAACCCAACAATTCCCATGCTTGTAATTGAAAGATTATGCCCACTGGGAGCTCAGAGTTCAGCATTTACTTTTCCAAGCCACAAAATAAAAAGGTGTAGAAGAACAGCTATGTGTTCAACAACTGTTCATCAAGTTGTGAAGAACATCAGTCATTCATATCAGAAAGTAGGAAGAATGAACCATGAAAGCAAATGTTTACCTAAGTCGGATGGGCTTGACACCAAGCACTACTAAACCCTCAAACAAAGATACACCAAGCACTACTAAACCCTCAAACAAAGATCGGGCAAGTCCAGCATGAGCAGAATTCTTTTAAAAGCTTTTCCTCCCCTTCAATTGGTGTCGTCCATTTGACAAGTGCCACATTAATTTCTTTAAAGTTTGAACCAATTTGGCCATGGGTTTGATATATGGAATTGTTGTTGTGTTAATAGTTTTGCACGAGGGGTCAATTGAGTGTGAAAAAATTCGATGTCCTCCCAATACTCATGGCATATTTTGCAACATTGGAATGTTCTGAGAAATTAATTATTTAAAGTCATAATACTAGTTCTATGTTCAAGTTCTTGTTGGAATTCAACCTTCTTCAATGTTTGTTGGGTTCAATTCATTATGTGAAAACGCTAGTTAGTGCTCTCTCCTCGCCTCAATCAGTGCTGATCATTAATAGTGTGGCACGTAGATTTTTTAAAAGTTCCAACCAAATTCATGTTGTGTGAATACTCCTCAATGGGGGCCAAAGGGATGAGAAAAAATCCCAATACTCATTGTAGTTGTGTCAATATTGGAATGTTTTGAGATACCTAGCCCATTATGTAAGTCAATATTATTAGTTTTATGACCAAGTTCTCAATCCGATTTCTCAAGGTGCAATTATGTTTAGGTTGAATGCCTTATATGCAAATGATTTATCTATGTCTTTTACCGTCTCAATCAATGTCGGCCATTAGATAAGTGTCACATGGATTTCTTTTGAGTTTCAATTTCCTTGGTGATGGGTGCTGGATGTTTGTAATTATTGTTTGTATTAATAGTCTTCGATGGAGAGCCAAATGGGTGAGAAAAAAACCCTAATCCTCCCAATACTCATTGTCCAGCTTCTTCAAGATTGGAATGTTTTGAAATAATTAATTATTTAATGTCTTTAATACTAGTTTTATGTTAAGATTTAATTCTAATTCTGTTTTTGTTCAATTCATTATGTTAAAAAAACCTTTTGAAGTTTCCTCTCCCCTTTTCATTGGTGCCAATCATTAGATAAGAAGCAAAGTGTTAGTTCACTAGCAATTAATTCTTAAATCACTTGTAATTAAGGAGCTTAATAAAAAAATTCCTTGGTTGCTAAATGTAAACTTTCATGAAATTTTTTTGAGCTACATCCTCAAAAAATAAAATAAAATAACTATTATTTTCATAATGTTCAACATCAATTGGAAATATGATATTACATCATAGCTTTATTTTTTTATTTTTGTGCTTATATATTTTTTATTAAAATAAATATATGTTTGTACTTTTGATCTCACACATTTTGTGTTCTTATCTTGGTTTTTTTATTTCGTGTTTTGAATCTGGATTTAAACTTATCAAGGATGGGAACCCATGCATCAAAAGTACAATTATCACCATCTTGAAGAGGGTTTTGTATTTTTGCAGGGTCACACACTGACCGTTGCTGGAGATGCATAATACCCTGAGTGGTATGACGTTTTTAAAGTGGTACCCCACACTAGTACATGCCAGGCATCGGGAAAAGCAGAAGGAAAAAACACCGATACAAGGACCAGTCTGGTGTGTTGAAAAGTTTGCTGGCACAACACTGCTTCAAAGCAGCACCAGCTAGAATGAGAAATGTTCCATGAAGTTCACTAACACCTCTGAATTTTTCTCAAAATGTTACACCAAAAATTGAAAAAAACTATAGCAAGTTCAAACCAGTGTTGTGTAGGTATTAGAAATGGCAACCCCTCTCTGGTTAAGAACTCATCAGATTTTCCTAATGTATTTTACGAAGGCACCTTACCAGGGATAAATTTTGCCTGTTGGAAGGGCAGGTGTTTTCACAAAATCATTGGTCACATGATTTGTCTCGGCCTCCTGCAAATTCTCGCGAAAGTGGTTCTGGTAAGCGCACTTAAAGGCAAATGAGAAAGCATGTGTCAAAGGTAGATGACTTAAGTGAAGTAAGCCCTCCTCCTTATGGATAGATTTTGTCCAATTCGCAACCGCACCCACTCTTCAAAAGGTGGGATTTCATGTTCCAAATGTCAAGGGTAATTGATGGGTATTCGGCCTCTTCAGCCTTGTTTCACACTTGTTCAATACAAGCTTAGTTCTTCTTCATGGGCATTGTGCTCCTCTTCATGCACCCTACCCAAGCATCCACTTAATTAAGAAATTGAAACTCTTTTGTAATGGGAAGTATACCACCTAATAACAAGTTGACCCATTATAAATCAAAAAGTTATTTCACATTATTAACTGTTAGGGGTTTTTTATCTATCTATTTGTGGCATTCGTATCAATAAATCAAGACCCCTAGACCTAATTATTACCAACTTCTTTTCATCTCTATCTTTGAAAATGAAGAAAAATTAAACCAACAACTTACATGAATACCTCGTACATTTTGGACTACACATGTTTAAAACTACACAAGCCCTTGGATATGTTTGGGTCTCTTATGGTAATCTTAGGCATTTGCATCACTATAGTTGGATGTATTTAAGCCCATGATTTCTCAAACTAACAAATGTAATTCAAGATGGAAAATAGACACCCGGTGAAAGAATGATCCAAAACATTGCATCAAAGCTCTTTGGTCACCAATTTTTTTACAGCTTCCTATTGATGATCATCACTTTGACTGTACTCAAAATTGCTAAAAATCATTTGTGCAAGACAATGGTTCTATTTGAATAGATGATGAGGTCAAAAAACCCTCACCTGAAAAGACGTTGTGGTAGTCATATTGTGTATGGCATAGTTATGAATGTCAAGCACTTTGCTCCTACCAAGGGTCTTCGGTGTTGCCCAACCCTCCAATAATTCCCCTGCACTTCATTATTTTTCTTTCCTATCCCAAACTTGGTGATAAGTGGGCATGGGAACAATGCAAAATATTTGGTGTAAAAGTCTAGTGCTTCTTCATACATATACCCACTTGCCCTGCACTCCTACGGTCTCCCTCTAACCCTTACATAACTTTTCAACACTAATATATAGCTTTTTATTGGATAACACCATAAGCTATGGAAGGGTCACATTGGGCCACTTCATCCACTACATGCACTAGTAAATGTTCCATGATATCAAGAAAGGATGGCAAAAAACAACTCTCCAATAAGCAAACATCTCAAGGATATATCGTTTCAAGGAAGGGATGCCAGTTGGGTCAATGATCTTACTACAAAGCCTTTGAAAAATCTTCCCTACCCTTTGGGCTTGGATGGCATGCCTTTGGGCAGGATGCATCAAATGCCTCACACAAACGTGAAGGATTTGTTGGACCATCACATGCATGTCATGGCTTTTCAATCCAATTCGTCTTCCATTTCTCACATGTTTTTTTTTGGAAGTATAAGCATACCTGGTTGGGATCAAAAGCTCAAGAAATGATTTTTTTCATCATGTGTAAAAATGTACAGTGCATAAGGTTTGAAATATGTCCACCCACCAGGTTGATGCCACCATTACAAATTTGGCATAACCCTTGCATCCTCCATGTCCTTCCTAACATTGAGGGTGTATTTTTCACCAAAGAGATATTTCAATAAACTTTATTGTCACAAATGTTCCATTCAACATGTATCACATCCATCAAATGTCAAATAGGTAAATCTTGTAGACATTCATTAAACATAAGTTATTGTTGAAACTTATGTGTAATCAGCTGTCAATGACAAATGCACATGGAAAAGCTAGAGTAGGCATATATAACATTGGGACCATTAAAAGGGTGAAGCCTTTCACTTGGTTCTATGATTCAGCAAATGGAATTAATGCATTTCAACTCAT
>Ga0209208_10000886_pt1 | contig 40825 bp, 37 predicted proteins | sample S1TSphfallax_3_FD_187694 | JGI IMG/M metagenome (GOLD analysis project Ga0209208, IMG submission 187694) | Host-associated microbial communities from peat moss isolated from Minnesota, USA - S1T2_Fd - Sphagnum fallax MG (SPAdes) (version 2) | ecosystem: Host-associated > Plants > Peat moss >... | reverse complement strand
CATTCTTTTTCATCAAAAAATCTCAATCACATTGCAAAGGATGTAAGCATCTTCCATCTTAAGTTGGGCAGTAGTTGTAGGCTTAGCTATTTCCTAACTTCCAACCCTTTAGAACACACCTCCCATCACCACAACCAACCTATTGCAAGCGATCAATTTTAACATGAAAGAATACAACCAACCTACTACAAACGATCAATTTTTGACATGAAGAGATTTTGACATCTAGTTTGGGCTAACTTGATGTCCTATAAATTCTCCCTTTTCCTTTTTCTAATTATTTTGTACATTCTCCAAATCTACGATGTCTTTATAAATAAAGTTTTGCAGCGTTGCATCATCATACAAAAGGGTCCTATAGAATAGTGAATGATTTGGCCAATTGTATTTAGAATCCATTAGAGTTATTTGTAAAGTCGTTGTGTCTTTGGACGCCGGTTTGACCCACCAAACCCTGTTTTGTACCCATTTTGAGTGTATTTGTAAAGTGAGCGAAATTGAGTACCTACCATGATCATGAAACTAGGTATCACTTTAGAAGATTTGCAAGATCTTATTTTGAGAAGGCTTGTTTTTAATGAAGAAAAATGAGCAGCAACAATCAAGGCGCAAGTAAGGCAAAATCCAGAACTGGAGGTGAAACTGCCCATGAGGACCAAAATTAGATGAGAAAACTACTTTGATCCCCTGTTTTTCCCTATGCACCACTGTTTTCATCCCGACTTCTCCTTTTCCACCTTATTTTTGGCAAAACTGGGACCTAGTACCTCGAATTTGGGATACTTTATGAATGAACTGAAATTCCTTTTTTTTTTTTCTTTTTTTTTCCCTTCAAGATCTGGCAACTAAAACGCCATGATAAGCCTTTTATTTTATTTTTTTTGCATTTTCTATTCTGGAATTTTTACAGAAAAAATAAAGCTGCATTAGGGACACACACCACACCCTTTAGATTCTCTTCTTCATAACCTTTCACCATGAAGTTTGATTTCTGATTTTTAATAGCCCCATTTGTCTTCACCCTTCACCTTAACCTAGATTTGATCTACCACTCAAATTAACAAAAAAAAAACACATACAGTGTAAAACTTTCACAGCTTGCTTGGTTACAAAGAGTTTGCACACAACTCACTTACTCACTCACTCATATGAAATTTCTTTCAGATAACATGGATGCCTGGTAAGATCAAGAGCCTTGGGAACAAGGAGTGTGTCACATTGTGGCCCTTGCCATTTTACATTGAAATGGATCTTAAGGCAAATGAAGAATTATGGAAACACTCAAAATATTTCATCATACAAAAATTACAATCTTCAAAAAAAACCTTTAGAAGAAACCAAAATCCTTCAAGATATTATTAATAACTCTATAATAACTAATCTCAAGTTTCAACACAAGCCAAAATATCATCTTTCAAAAATCCTCATACGAAAATAGATGTATTATTACCTAGGGGCCAAAATCCCTTAAGCTACTATACTCTATAATGATTCTAAACGCAACATCTATCCTTGCCTTGGTAGCCAAGGTTTTGAGAAGATTTGATTATTTGTGGGAGGTTCATGATTTTGTTCTGTTCATTACACTCGTGTTTTTATGGATATTTTTTTTGCCTCCTCAACTACATGTTACAATTTTTCTCCACAAAGTGGAGAAAAGAAGAGGAGATTTTTTAGTGCCCATTTTTTCAATGACAAATTCCTAAATGATATCAATAAGATATATGATAATGAGAATGCTAATAATTTAAGTTGGATTTTGGATGTGGGTAGTGCAGGAGTACTAGTAGTACTTCATCAAAGGGGGATAAGGATTTTACATGTTCAATCCCATTCTCAATGACAGTAGTCACAGCGCTCACGATTTCATTGACCGCATGTTACTTGATATACAACAAAAGAGATTATAGTGACGACCGATGAGAAATTTGGTGCATAAATGAATCAAAAAACTCGATGCTTCAAGTACTAGTAATATACCCAGTGAGGAGTTTGTTTCAAATGCTCACAAAAATTCTCGTGCCCAATTTGAGTTTTGGCCGCTGTATGTATGTATGTATTGTATGCTCACAAGTTGTTTTGTCAAAATGAGTTTTGATTGTTATGTACTCACACAAGTTCAAAATGAGGTTTTGCACATGACATTGCATGTTTTGGGTGTTGTATGCAACCAAGTTCTTATGTCCAAATGAGTTTGGTGTGTTGTATGCCACCAAGTTCTTATGTCCAAATGAGTTTGGGATGTTGTATGCAACCAAGTTCTTATGTCCAAATGAGTTTGAGGGTGTTGTATGCAACCAAGTTCTTATGTCCAAATGAGTTTGAGGGTGTTGTATGCAACCAAGTTCTTATGTCCAAATGAGTTTGGGATGTTGTATGCAACCAAGTTCTTATGTCCAAATGAGTTTGGGGTGTTGTCTCCCCCACAAGCTCTTATGTGCAAGAGAATTACCCTAGTACCTTGGCACCTTTGACACTAAATATGTTTTACTTTCAGAAATGTTGAATTATTTTTTATTTGAAAAAATATTTTTTTGAAGGAACTAAATTTTTGGTGAAGAAAATTGAGAATCTTTTAGGAATTTTGAATTATTATTTTTGACATGGAATTTTCCAAATAAAATCATTATTGTTCTGGCTTGTAGAGCATGAATGCTTGCGTGTTAACACGACACTCCCAACAACAATCCCCACCAACCCTCTCAAGGATGAGAGGAAGGGAGATTCATACCTGAAAGCAACAAGGAGCCAATTGGGTGAAGGACAATATTAGTAGGCTTTGCAGGAGTGACATTGTGAGGTGCTGCTATTGGGAACATGTTGAGGAACACACAGAGAATTGGAGGAATATGCTGAGAACACATTGAGATCTTGATGGAAACGCAATGAGAACAAAAAAATCCAACACCCACCACCGTCCCCAAAAGTAAAGATAATTGGGTCTGTGGGTTGCAATTCCTCATTGGCTGAACAAAACTTCTATTCCCAAACTCTGTGCTCATCGCCTATTTTAGTCTAGGCTAATGGGAGGGGCATGAACTGTAGGGGCCAATAGCTCCACCCAGAGGTCTAGTAGGAAATGACTGTACTTGGGATGCTTTAGAGGGACATTAGATTTGAGTAGTCCACTTCAGAAAGTGGAGAGGGATATACATTTTGGTCTACTTGGGATGTTCTAGAGGCATTGGATTTGAGTGGAGAGGGATATACGTGTTGGTCTACTTGGGATGCTCTAGAGGCATTGGATTTGAGTGGAGAGGGATATACATTTTGGTCTACTTGGGATGCTCTAGAGGCATTGGATTTGAGTCCACTTCGGAAGCTGGAGAGGGATTTGCATTTTGGCAGGAGTTCTTTCTGGATCCTTTGCAATGGTGGTGGGATCACAGAGCAGAGAAGGTAACCGAACATCAATCAATGCTGTCAGAGTTCACATGCCAATCAGAGCCATAGGACTTTGTTTGGTATCATTCTTGTTGCTCTTACTTGGTTTGCTTGTTGTCCTGCCATGGTCTTGGCTACATTTGCAGAATTTTCTTTCAGATTCTTTGCATTGGTGGTGTATAGTACTGGCTGGAGAATTTTAAGTAAATTCAATATGCTGTAACAAATGCCTTGAGTAGCAATGCAACACCAAAATACAATCACAGAGCAAACAAAAGTGCTATTTTACAGGAAACTCTTTTTCCTTCCAGATTATCCGTTCTCTTCGCAGCTGACAAGAGGAACGGTGTGAATGAATTTTCTGTACAAAAGGTGACATTTGGACCCTGTGAATGTGAGACAAAAGTAACAAAATGACTACTGGTAAATCTAGTTGTATAAATCATCTTCATCTGCAGATGCAGCAAAGGCTCCTGCTTCCACACCTGAAGCTACTCCTGGAGCTACTACAGGGCGGTCAGGGAAGCGGAACTCTGTGCCAAATCCACGGGATTGCTGCAATGTTTGCGCAAATGCTTGATACTTTCGGATATCAGCATCACTAACACTACGCCTGGCAAATTTCATAGCCTCCTCAAAGTGGCTAGCTTTAATTTCAGCCACCTCTTCAACCTCATCCTCCTCCATTGCTTCTGGATTCTCTGCAGATCTCTTTTCCCTCTCAATATCCTGCACACATGTTTACATGAAAAATCCTCAAAACAAGTCCAAAGGAGAATAAAAAACCCAAATACAGATTCCTCTAGCTTCAGTCCCTTAATTACTCAACTGGAAAAAATGCAAAAATAATTGCAGGCCCTGAAGAAAGACACACTGGTATAATCAGAAAAGAGTCAACCAATAATCAAACAATCCCTTTGTGTATTACAGGGACATGTCTCTGGGTATGTAAATTTCCTGGATCATGGTCAGAGTACTACTGAAACAAGTAAATTGGCATCTCGATGGCAATGTCTTAAATCTCTTCACATCGACCACAAATACTCTGATCAGTTCCAGAAAGTTCAACATGAGGTCAACACTCAACAATCAGGAGTATAATTTACCTTCTCAATGTTCTCACGGATGGCATATTTACAAGCACGTTGGCAAATTTCTGTGATGTCAGCACCACTGAAACCTTGAGTATATCTAGCAAGGGAGTCTAGGTCCACCTCCTTTGCAATTGGGGATTTCCGGAGTGCAGCCTCAAAAATGCGAAGCCGTGAAGGCTCATCAGGCAATGGTATGTAGATCAGTTGATCAAGACGGCCAGGTCGGAGGAGTGCAGAGTCAATAATGTCAGGTCTATTAGTAGCCCCAATGATAAACACAGTCTTCTTTGCGTTCATCCCATCCATTTCTGTCAGCAGCTGATTCAGCACTCGGTCTGCAGCCCCACCTGCGTCCCCTTGGCTGCTGCCCCGCTGCCAAAAGATAGAAGAGAAGAGAAAATATCATAAGGCAACAGTAAATTATGCAACAAACAACAGGGATATGATATTTAATCTGAGAAATCTCACCAGTGGAGACTTCAGAACTAATTCCCAGTGCATGAAAAGAAGAAACTGAGTTCTACCTCCTTGGCTGATACTGCTGGCTTTCCTGACAAGCAATTATGAGGAAAGGATCCTCACCTGATTGGCTATGGAGTCAAGTTCATCAAAAAAGAGGACACAGGGTGCTGACTGCCGGGCTTTATCAAACACATCGCGCACATTAGCCTCACTTTCACCAAACCACATGGTGAGAAGCTCAGGCCCTTTCACACTGATAAAATTTGCTTGACACTCATTGGCAATGGCCTTGGCCAGCAATGTCTTTCCACACCCAGGCGGTCCATAGAAAAGGACACCTTTTGATGGTGACATCCCAAACTTCTCAAACTTCTCAGGATGCTCCACAGGGTATTGCACCGTCTATCACAAACAAGGATTACAGCGCAAATAGTTATTGTAACTTGCCTTAGCCTGACCTGACTATGAAATTAGAGGTAAAGGTGAACTTTCTGTCCATAAATTTGAGTACACAAATAACAGATCTTGGCATACATTGGAACCCAATAGCACATCATTGCTTGAAACAATAAGAAACAAAGACCTGCAACAAGTAAGACACTATGAAGTATGAAGTACCTCTTGAAGTTCCCGCTTGACATTCTCAAGGCCCCCAACATCTGCCCAACTGACATTGGGCACCTCCACAACTGTTTCCCGGAGGGCAGAGGGATTGCTGATACCCAGGGCTGTCTGGAAATGCTCATTTGTCACAGACATAGAATTGAGCACCTCCGCATCAATGGTCTCATCTTCCAAATCAATGACATCCATTTTCTCACGGATGCACTGAAGTGCTGCCTCAGTGCACAGCGCAGCCAAATCAGCACCCACAAACCCATGAGTATTGTGAGCAATTTTCTCCAAGTCCACCTGTAGTGTTTGCATGAATGGTATGTCAGTTAGTCTGAAAGTGAAGGACTAACAGAGCTCAAACTGTCATCTGGAACTGGATCAGTCTAATTGTGTACAGAACTTACATCTTCAGAGAGCTTCATATTTTTGGTGTGGATCCGGACAACCTCCAGCCGGCCAATCTCATCAGGAACCCCAATATCAATCTCACGATCGAAGCGGCCAAAGCGGCGCAGGGCAGGGTCAATGCTGTTGGGGCGATTAGTGGCACCCATGACAATGACATGTGCACGAGACTTCAAACCATCCATAAGTGTTAATAGCTGCGAAACAATCCGCCGCTCTACCTCCCCCTGTGTCTTCTCTCTGCACAATACATAAACATCACAAGATCAGCCTTGCACACAAAAGGTTTGTGTTCCACACACAGTTTCTTCATAGTAGGGTAGAGATCCAAAAATGAAATAGTAGATCTGTACCTCTTGGGTGCAATTGAGTCAATTTCATCAATGAAGATTATTGATGGAGCATTCTTCTCTGCTTCCTCAAATGCCTTCCTCAGGTTGCTTTCACTCTCTCCGGCCAACTTTGACATGATCTCAGGACCATTGATAAGGAAGAAGAAGGCGCCTGTTTCATTGGCAACAGCCCTCGCAATCAGAGTTTTCCCTGAGCCCGGAGGACCAAAGAGAAGGATACCTTTCGGTGGCTTCACACCAATGGACTTGAAGAGCTGTGGATGCCGGAGTGGAAGCTCCACAAGTTCACGGATCTGGGCCATTTGCTTCCGAACGCCACCCACATCATCATACCCCACTTCATCAAGCCTCTCCTCATCCTCCCGTCTAAAAATGGACACCACAAATAACAATGATCATCAGTCTCCTGTTACCATAACAGTCTCATATTGCAAGGACCCAGGGTTCTTTGAATGTTATCTTGGTTTGGACCACTGGCCATCATCCCTAACCCCACTCTGAACAGCAAACCTGCTCGCGAGCAACAGTGATTGATTAAAAGAAGGACAGCTTTTTGTCAAACATCAATGCCTTACAAAGGCAACAACAAGGCCTCCTACATGCCCACTATTTCAACATAATACCCTGATCCACACAAGAGTCCTCAAATAATTTAAAGCAGTTACAACTCCATAAATATCATCGTCCATTTGAGCATGACCATAAGAAAATCTTCCCTGGTTTGTAAGTCTGAAAAACCCATGAAATGCCAACAACCTTAGAATCCCTTCCAACAATGCCCTGAAAACTTAATAAAGCAATGCAGGATGACCAACCTTAGTGGTTCACCCTCACAAAAGATCTCAGTGTCTGGTGCCACAATACAGTATTCTGCAGGGTCTGTCTCAACCACCTTGAATTCGACACTCCTCATTCCTCCACGCACAAGAAATAGGTCACCCTTACGAACTGGCCTGTACGCCTCCAAGAAATAGGCTGCAATTCACAATTCACACACATAGCTCAAACCACAAGCACCATTGCACACAGAATGAAAGCCCGTCACAGGTGAATGTGATAGATGCCATAGTGTGTTACAGAACAAAACTTCCCCACAACAACAGAAAACACAAAATCAGGGCGTTGTTACACCTATGAAAATCTGGGTTACACAGGAACACAGCAACATACGTTTCAAGTACGCATCAAAAAGGCTGCCGGTCACACCCTCGATGGAGTCATCAAATGGAAGCACATGGATGCGCTTGCCATACTTCACATCAGCACATTGGTGCACTGATACAACATCACCAAGACGGACTCGCAAATTTGCTCTCACCACTTTGTTCATGCGAATCTTTGGCTCATCACAAGTGTCATCAGCCAAGACTATGCATACCGTATCCTTCCTCTTTTTGCCCTGCAGGTTTCCAGATAATCTGTCAGAAACTTTCTACAAACCCTGCACACTGCCATCACTCTGTGTCCGAACATCAGGTATTATTTGGATCTCTCTGTGTGTATGCACATAAATCAGGGAAAGTGGGAGACAGATACCTTGATGAGCACCGTATCACCCCGAAACAACTGCAACTTCTCCATGGTTTCCATATTGAGTGCAACGACAGAGTTGTCATCGTTCACAGCTTCATCCACAATCAGACGATTCGGAGCTTTCTTCCGCTCCAAGATCGCAGTCGAAAAATCTCGCTTTGCTGCTGCTGGCTTCCTGTTACGCCCAGAAAGACAATTGAATCAAAAACAGCCAGTCAAGCTCTGGCCAGACAACAAGCACTCGTCGGACAACAACATACTAATACCAACTGATGAACATGCAGACAAGATTGAAACAAAAACACGGCAAGGCAAATTCCCCCAAAAGATTCACTGCCAAACAACCAAATCGGAAACATTAAATACAGAAAGGCCAACAAATCCAAATCCAAAAGAACTCTCCCATCATCACTTCCCTTCATTACGCACATAAAAACTCTCCGAATTTCCTCACAAAAAGCAGGAAAATCGAAAAAAGAAAAGAAACAGACGACATTATTATTTTTAAAATCACGAAAGAGGAGCAGGACTTCCTTCAAACCACACAAAAGTCCTCGTAAACCTGAGCCTTTTTCCTTCACCATTCAAATCTCGCAACCCTAAGCTAAAACACAAAAGACAAAGAAAGAGGAGCAAGATCCAAGATGAAATCAACAACAACAACAACAACAAGGCCAAAAAAATAAAAATTATTACGGCTCTGCTGACGATTCGCTGCCCACAACTTCAGCAGCCGACGACGACATCGCTCCGAAAACAACCCAAATAACTCCACTCAGAAGATCTCAAAAGACGACCCCAACACCCCCCGAACCAAAGCACGTACAAAAACGCACAGACAAACGCACTAAGTAGTAATTTTGCGATTCTCGCTTGTAACCCTAAAAATTGGAAGTGTCGCGGCGGAGACTCCATCAGTCTGTCCGCAGAGCTCACTTCACTTTTGTGGTCTTTTTTTTTTTCTTTGGGGGGGGGGGGTTAAAGCTTCAACCAATCAATCACTTGTTTTCTCGTTTTAACCAATGGAAAGTGCTAGAACCTTATGGTAAGTTCGGTTCCAATGAAGCTTCTTCTTCTTCTTCTTCTTCTTCTTCTTTCAACAAAAAAAATTTTTTTTTTTACACTTGCTGAAATTTTCAAAAAATAATTTTTCAAAGATTTTTTTTGTTTTTTTGGGCAAAGGAAAATGAAGCATCTTTTGGAATAATTTTTTTTAAATATTTTAATTGTTGAAATGGAATCTTTAAAATTAAATAATTATTCGACATAAAAACTTCATGAACCCTAAAATTCAATTGTGGTAGTAGGTTCCTCCTACCCATCATGTTATTATGTCGAGGTATTAATTCAAGGAAATATAATGACCACCCCAATTTTACAAAATATACCCTAGTGTTAGGTTCCATGTAGTAGAAGAAGCACATGTGTTCTTCTTTGCAAAACAATTGTGTGATTGTGCAAAACCGTGCAAAACAAGTTGCATTGACGCACATGAAGTTTGATGGTGTTATGAGGACACAAAATGCATTTGATTTTGACATTGTGTCCTCATTGAAAAAATCATTTCAAGATTATTGTTTATATATATATATATGAAAGTTGTGAAGGTGCAATCCTTTGTGGAATTGACAATTTGAAAGCTTCATTACATTATTTTCTTTGGTAATGTTTAAAAGTCTTGTGTATTTGAAACCATGTAGTTGTATAGAGGGAGACATTAAATGTTCTTTCAATGCAAATCCTACTAATGGCATTCCCAACCTTGCACCTAATTAAATTACAACAAATCCAAACCCCTTGCTCCTAATACCAACATTGTTCATGTTAAAAGGTTATAATAGAAGTTTTTTTAGGAATTGTAAAAGGATTATCAAAATCTACATTGAATTTCATTATTGAAATCATGTATTGAAATCCCAAAATTTGTTATCAAAAGTTATTCTATGTATATTTAGTATCGAAATTTTAGTAATTTATCCCAATTTACTTTAGGCTTCCAAAAAGTAGATAAGGTTTTTTTTTTTTCATTTTTCTTTTGAGTTTTGGAGATTTTTTTGGGATTTCCCTAACTTTTTTATGTTCCACTATTTCCATTGCTTTATGAGAGTTTGTATGGGGAAACTTGGTAGAGGCACAAAAAAACATTGTTGTTTTTACTTTTTTTTTATTGTGAAGAGTTTCAAAGTTTTTTTCTATCCTTGAAGTTGTATTTGCTTTCAAAACTTATGTGATTAATTCTTTAGAAGTTGTCAATTTTTTATTGCTAATTCTTGCCTTTTGATGGAAGAATATGAATAGTTTATTTGAACTACCCCTTCCAATAGTTTTTGTTTGAAAGTGATTATTTGTCACTTTAAAATTGCATAAATGCATGTGTACTTTCTACTCTTGTTCATTTTCACTTTAAAACCTAAGAGATCATTGGTGACCTTAACAACTAAAAAAAGTTGCAAAAGTAATAAAATTTGACAATGCAAAAGAGGTTGAGGGAGCGAAAAATGAACTTGAAATGTGCCATGCCGCCAAGAAAGGAAGGATAATAACATCATTTACTTTTAAAGGTGCTACCAATCCACATACATAAGAAACCTTTACATAATCCAATTATTTGGGCAATAAAATTATGTTGACATTATCACAATAATGCACATAAGATGAGTAGTAAGGGTATGTTTACTCTTGTATTTGAGGTCAAACCCCACTTTAGTAACACAACAAGGATAATACAATAGGTTGCTTGAAATTTCAAGGTTTAAGTTTTAACTTGTATATTTTGTCATCACCTTCTAGGTTTTCTTTTGATGCATAATTCTCACATTTTCACAAAGATAAGGACAAAGACATAAGGAAGTGAGTTGGGAAGGAATGTGAAAAGATGAAAATTACAAATGTACCACTAGTCTTGGGAACATATTATTAACAAAGTTGTATTGTATCACCAAAGATAGAAACTTGTTTTCAAAATTAAAAGGTAGTGTGGGGTGAAGGCACACTATGGTATACCAAAAACAACATCCAAAAAGTCCATTTGCGAGTTTTTATAGTGTATTTTTAAATGCATAAAACTAGATTTTTTTGTTTTTAATTTTAAAATAATTACACCACAAAAATTAATATTCAATGAAAGATTGACTTTCAATTAAAGCAATTCCTAGGTTGTTGTTCATTAAAAAAAGCTATGTATTCATTGCTTACAATGGAATTGAAAAAAATAAAAAAATAAAAAAATCACAATTTTGGGAAATGTTCTTCTTGAAAAGTTATGACACATAAGATTAAAATGATTGGAAATTTTGAATTATGTGATGGATTTTATAATTGCTTATTGTGTGTAATAAAAGTTCAACATTTTTCAAAGTTCGTCACATATCCAAAAGGATGTTTTTCATGACCAATCATAATATTTCTAGCACATTATGATTTTATTTTTTTATTGAAAATGTTAGAAGAATTTCACCATTTTTGTCAACTTAGTGTTATGTATTGATGTGGCCTTGTTTTTACAGTGCAAATGTGTAGGTCATGTTTGTCAACTTTTCTTATGCATTTAAATGCAATTCATGTATCTCAATTGACATCTATCTCAAAATATGTGTATGATTGTAAATAGAATTTATAATTGAGTACATGTAATCACAACTAACACACTTGTAATTGTAGTGACAAATAATTGGAACTAATATATGGGGGATTTTTTGGAATCCTTCATATGGTTGTCCACGCACAATTCCAAAGACAATTTCAAAAATAATTACCTCATTTTCAAACCTAACTACTTCATTTCTTTCCTATTAATTTTCTTAATAAACATCTCCCACCTTTTTTAATAACCACCTCCATTTTATACCTACTTCACTCTTTTCCCTTATCCATCAACATGGATATGAAAAACCAAATTAACATGTTTATTTTCATGTCCATGAAATGTATATTAAATTAAATTAAAATTTGACAAAAAGAATTATGAATTTTGAAAACCACATGAAAACATAAGGGGAAAAAAAAGTTGATTGTCATTGGTAGTGCATAGCTACGTGGAGCTCAAATGTTTATAATGACATGAACATTTTGATTTTTAGGTTGTAGGCCCATTTAAAGCAATATTAGATTCTATAAATGTGATATATATGATCAAAGTAAGAGAGCATGTGTTGCATTATATTTTGAGGAGGGATATAAAACATTCATGTTGTAAACAAACTTTGATTGCGAGCAACCTAACATACCCATTTACAATCAACCTTCCTTCTTGCATAAAAGACAATAACACCTTTTCATATCAGAAGATGATGTTCATTAATGCCCCTCCCTCCCCCAATATAAGGGGAAGAACCTATTAAAGATGTACATGACTTGGAAAAAAAATGAAACCAAAGAAATTTCCAAAGTTATGGGAGAAATATGAGAAGATTTTACCATGTAAAAACAAGGGTGTGAATGATGGTGAAATAAATTTTCCAAACAAATTAATTGCACCTAGTAAGCTAGATGGGGAAATGGGTGTTATGCACATCCGTGGCAAAAGAGGTTTACAACTTTAGCAACATCATGATGACTTCTCACTCACTTCACAAAAAGTGAAGGGAAAACATGTTATTATCTTTAAACTTTCAGTTTCAAGGAAGAATACCATTAACCATTTGGCTCCTTGGGAGAAAACAAAAAGTCCTACTTGATAGAACAAGTCTACCACACTGTGTTTCAAATTACCATCTTCACAATATGAAGCAAATGAGTCATTTTCTATTACACATTACTTTATTGTGCATATGGTTATAACACAAGTTAAATAAAATAAGACTTGAAGTTGGCCACCATAGAAATTTTCATCATAGAAAATCCTTGTGAGTTATCTCCTCCTCCAAAAGAAGTACAAATGAATTGGTTTATATGTTCTATTCTCGAACATGGATAATGTTATGAATAGGAAAAAATTGGAAAAATTTGAAGAATGCATGATTCATTTTATGGAGATAGAAACAAAGGTTAGCTTATGCAATAGTACTCCTATTGTAGCATTTGACCAATGGTACTTGTACCTTCTTGTAGCTTGTAAGTATGTGGACTTATCATACTATTGTAGTTAAATTTGTAATCATCAACATTTGTTTCTGTTTTAATAATTGGTTGTTTAATTATTGTGTAGGATATTGAAGGAATTGAAGGATTTTTTTAATTTCAAGAATTTTCAAAAACTCTTTGAATGCATGGTGATCTAAAGGGGGTAACTATAGAACACTATGAAAATATTTGATAGATGAAAGGTTTGATTTACCTATAATACTTGAAATTGAAGGAAGATGAAGGAAATAAATAAGGGGCTTTATTGACCCTTAAAAAGAAATATATATGTATGTTATGTAACTTTTTCAAAATTTTGACATGTACATTTTATATTACAATTATACATAATTGGTTTTCTTTTGTTAATTTGTTGTCATATTGTGTTTTATATGTAAGTAGAGGCAAGACATAAAATAATGTAAGTTTTACGTAAACATTGTTTAATATTTCACCCATGACATTCAAAATAATGATTGTCCTTTGGAAATCCCCTACAACAATAGGTTATTGGAGTTGCCCATATATATATATAAAATCCATGAAATTGGAAACTTTAATTTCAATAAATATTTTCATGCACATTAAGGCTATTGAATAAAAGACATAGTGGGGTTGTTCACCATTATATGGTGCATTGAAGAAACATCCTTTTGAGGAAAAGGTTTGCCATGCCCCTGGGTCCATTCACTCTAATCCATTCAATGCACAATCTCATATTATTCTTGTGAATTTGATCATTATGTCCACCTTACTATAATAGTTCAAGATTTCATTAATTGAATGTTTATGTGGTTCCCAAAAATGCATCTAAACATTAAAGAATTATTTTGATGCACCATTACAATTTGTTGGGGCTCCTAGGCCTCAACCATGAACAACCATATCTTGTTCCAAAACTTCATGTTTAAGATTGCTTATAAAGCAATTTCTAAATACAAAATGGAAGAAAGTCCAAGCAATTGGAAGACATGTGATGCAATGTAATAGTAGTTAAAGATCAATGCTTAATGAACTTTATCCAAGCATATTTATAAATTGCCACATGGTTCTATGCATTGTGCAATTCTTACCTTCCACCATTAATACTTGTCCTCTTTAACGACAATTTTTTTTTAATGTTTAGTTGTTCCCCACCAAGTTTGAACCCACATTGCATGAAGCAAGTATATATTACCTACCATTAGCATGTTTCTTAGCATTTATAACAAGAATATATTTTATTTTATTTATTGTAAAATGTTCATCAAACCTTTGTGTAAAACCATGCAGGGCATCGCAAGGATGCTCGAACAAAGCTCATTAAGGAATACTTAAACAATATTTAATTTCACAATATCCACTTAACTTGGTAGCTTTTATATTTGAGCCTCCTTTTGTGGGGTGATTGGTCAATGAATGAGTCTTATCACAAAAGACAAAAACCTTGGGATATTATGCAAACATAACTAATTCACAAAAAAAAAGGTATATATTATTATTTTAAGGAGTATTAGGCCAAGCCAAAAATGGTGAGGAATAATTTTAGGAATAGAAATTTCATGAACCAATGAAAGGGTTCTTGTGCAACTTGGAGGGTTCAATTTTTCTCATTTTAAGGGAGGATGGGGTTAGGGGTTGAATTTTATTTATTTTGGTGTTCTCACTAGGTTTTCAATAAGTTTTCACTTATATTCATAATGTGTTTGGCAAGTTCCCATGTGTTCCCCAAGTTATTATCATATCATTTCTCTAAAACTTTCCCTTTGTAACTTGCATAGTTCAATCAAAGGTTACGTAATTTTTTATTTTGGAATGTCCATAGTAGGAATTTTTTTTATTATTATGACATGCCAATCAAAAAGACCCATCACCAAAACAAAAGATAAACAAAGTCAATTTGGAGACACCCCTTGTGCCCTACAACTAATTTACACAATTGGCAATGGGTGTCCATAATGAAATCTTAAACTTTTTCCTCTAACCCATTGGACTTCAATTTTGTGTTTCATTTCATATTGAACTTCAAAGGTGGTCAATTTTCAAATCATAACAAAAAAGGTGTGGGACACATGATCATTTAGAATTATTTATAAGGTTTGATTTTGTCATGGCTTTTACACGATTCATTCAAATTATTCATAAAATAAAATAAACTGACACCAAAACCCCTTAATTTTGCCCGATTGGGGATGGAGCATGAATTAGGAGGTTCAAATTTTCCAAATGAAATATATAGGGGACCAAATTGGTTTTTCACCAATTTTGATGGAAAATTAGTTGCATCACTTAATTTGATAATTTTAACTCCCATGTGAAGCCCCAATGTTCATTCCATACTATTAATTTTTTCATTTTGCTTTGATACTTGTGTGTTTGGTGAAGAAACATGTGCAAGGAGTTATGACAGCAAGGGAAATAATTGGTTGTTCTTTTGCAAAAATTCAAGAACAAAACATTGAAAGTTTATGAGACTCTATTGAAGCCTATTCTATTGAAATGTTTGTGGGAGAGGTGTAATGGAGTTGCTTGAAAGCTTTGAACTTAGTTCAAAGCTTGTGCATAAGTGAATGCAATGCCCACTTTTGGTCACAGTCCATGTGTGGAGACAAAATTTGAAACCTGAATAAGGAATGGCAAAGTGGAAGGAGGAACGACTCGTAGAGTGGCAACAATTAACATAGCAGAAGGAGGATTGAATGGCAAAATGGTAATAAGTAATATTATGGAGTGAAGAATGATTGGCGAAATGGTAACAAACAACAAAATGAAGCGAAGAATGAATGGTAGAATGACAATAAGTAACAAATGGGAGCAAGGAACAAATGGTAGAGTGGTTGTAAGCAATAGAGTGAAATGAAGAATGAATGGCAAAATGGCACGAAGTAGCAGAATGGTAATAAACAACAAAGTGGAACAAGGTTCAAATGGTAGAGTGGCAACAAGTAGTAGAATGAGGGAGGAGTGATTGGTAGAATGGTAATATAAACAACAAACTAGAGTGAATAATAACTAATAGAATGGGAACAAACAACATAGTGGTAACAAGTAGGAGAATGGAACAACTAGTATAGTGGCAACAAGTAGCATAGTGGAATAAAGAATGATTAGTAGAATGGAATGACAAATCACTAGCAAAGTTGAGTTTTGGAGGTGAGGATTCAAGTTTTAAATTCTATTTTTGGACATTTTAATCTTTAATAGAAAAATTGGAGGCATGACATTAATGGATGTGTTTTTAAAAAATGATGAAATGTTGTATGATTGCTTCAATTATGTCATTGAAAAACTCAACATTTGGGGGCTTTCTTGTTGGCAACATGGTTTATTTCAATTTATTGTTATAAGATTTGTGAATTTGTGAATTCCATGGCTACCACATGGTTAACATAATTATGAAAATATAATTTTCCTAGGTTTGTTCCATTCCAACCAAATAATTCAAACACAATTTGCTCTGAACCCTAACCCTACTTTTCAATCTTGCATCAATTTATTATTACACAGTCAAATGCCCTTGTAATAAATCACATTTTGCCACCCTTCTTGTGAGCCTCTCCATGCTCTTGCATATTTGTCAAATTAACAAAATATGGTTTAAGATAATAGTTGAAACCATGGAATGAAATTGTGTGGATTGATCATAGATCGTATTTTCATAATATTGCAATCCATCACATTATAAGGCATTATGTTCAAAAGTGCTTAGACTTTGAATTTGAATGCTTGAGTGGTTACTTGCACACAAGTGACATCTTCCTTGAATGTGATTCAAATACCAAATCCTATGAAAGACCTTACCTTGGCATTAGAAAACCCCTAGTTAGTTTTACATTTTTTGTTTTAATTTTTTGGCTCAATTCCCTTGTAAATGGCTTTACACAATGAAAAACCAGTGCATAATTTGTTTTCATAAGTGAATGGTATATAAAGCAAATGGTTATATTTGTAGGACACTAAGCACACAAGACATTGAACACCCCTTCAAATTTCATTGAGGTCAAAGCAAATTCATGTGTGGTGTTTGTGTGGTTTTGCCACAAGGTTGATCAATTATTAGTGGAAGACATTTTTGTTAAAGGAAAAAAAACCCTATGTAATATGTGTTTGGAACTAAACTATTGATAAATGGTTGCACATGTATTAACCTAATGGGTGAAAGCATATTATGGGGAGGGGAGGGGGCAACTTGGGCAATTTCATAACATGTGCATAAGGTATACATTGGCAAAATGTGTTGCATTTAATTTTGGGTTTCATTTTTAGTGTTTGGGCTTGATATTTTGATTTTCACAAAGTTAATGTTATATAATATTATTTGCAAAAAAAATTAAATTCAAGGAATAATGAATATATTTGTGGTATATGTAGTATAATAAAACATGTTTCTTTTTTTGTACTACACTAGGTTTGGGTTTGAATTAATCAATCAAAAAATGTTTGAATTGAAATTTTTTTCAATGGTTCACTTCACATATGTTGTCATCTTCTATTTGAAGGTGATCATTTATCAAAATGTTAATTTATCACATACTTATGGTCATCGCCCTAAAAAACATTGATTTGTGATATGATAATTATCAAAAATTTCAGCTAATTTATTAACTTATTCCAATCACATGGAATCACAATGTTTAGTAAATATTATAAAAATAAAAAATCATTTCAATCCTTTTTTTTAAATATATTTGCATTTTTAAACACGTTATGACATATATATTTTTGGCATAAATATCGTTTAACATCACATCATATAAATTTTTTTTAAAAAAACTTTTTGAATTTTATTTTATTTTTGAATTTTGATCTACTATAATATGCAAAAACATTGTGAAAGTCCTTCATAATAATGACATGGTTGAAGTTCAAATATGAGATCCCTAAAAAGTAGTACAATGTGACAATAATCTTGGTCCTCTCATATTGTGTTTTCATTTGAATGTTAGGTTCAAATTTAACTCCTTGTAGTAGAACAAGTACATGTGTTATTCTTTGTAGAATAATTGTTCAATTGGACATAACCACGCACAATAAGTTGCATTGACGCATGTGAAATTTGATGGGACATTTCTAGGGTATTTTTTCAAGCGTTTATTATTTTAACTATTTGCTCACTTGAAATTGCCATTAGGGTAGACCCATTAGGCTTGTTTACATTGCTTATTCCCCTTTAATTGATGTTATTGACAACATTCCTTTTTTTTTTTTTTTTTTCCAATTTTTTAATTTATAAAAATTCTTTCAAACATATATGTGCACCATGGAAGGTATGTGATATTAAAAATGTATGTGTCATCTTAGTTATAATTATTTCCTATTTAATAAAAAAAACCATATGCATGAAAAAAAGTAATCCTGAAATGTATTTAGAATTGTCAATCCCGTCATACCAATATAAATGTATTTAAATTAAGATCAGAAATAATGTTTCTAAATTCTAATAGGTAGGTAGTTGAAACTTGAAGCTCAAAACAACAAGGGGTGTGTCACACTGTGTGTGGCCTTGCAATTTGCTTTAAAAAAAAGTATCTTCAGGAGAATTATAGAAATCCAAATATTTCACCATGCAAAAATATAATCTTCAAAAAACTCCTCTAAAATAAAGAAACCAAAATAAATCCTTCAAAGATATTATTATAACTCTATAACTAATCTCAAGTTCCAACACAACCCAAAATATCACCCTTTCAAACATTCCTTATATAAAAATAGATTTATTACCTAGGGGCCTATAAAAATCCATTAAGCTACTACATACTCTATAATGAATCTGAAGTTCGCTAAGAAAAATATGATGCAACCTTGCAAAACTTTATTTATAAAGACACTGAAGATTTGGAAAATGTACAAAGGAATAAGAAAAAATAAAAGGGAGAATTTATACGATATAACCTTGCAAAACTTTATTTATAAAAACACCGAAGATTTGGAAAATATACAAAGGAACAAGAAAAAATAAAAGGGAGAATTTATAGGACGCCCCTAGAACTTGTTCTCCAAGGTCTAGTTCCCGGGAAATTGGGGAGCATCTTCCATTCCTGACACGTGGCGACTAACCAACTAGCACACGTGACAATGAACTTGGTAACAAAAAATGACGGGGGAAAACTTCGAGCAAAAATTATCCAATGCATGAATGGCACGTATAACAAAAAGGTAATAAAAATTCACTAGAATCCTGACCTTTGACGTCTTCTTCGGGTTTTTACGTTTTTACTGCAGCCGCTTTCTCGTCGTCGTTGTTCATCGTCGTTGTTCGTCGTCGTTGCCGTCGTCGTGGCGCGCGAGAGAGAGAGAGAGAGAGAGGAGCGCGAGCGATGGCGGACCGACGTTGCGCGTAGCGTCCATCGTTGGCATCCTTATCATCATCTGTGCGTTGTTGTGTTGTCGTTGCCTTTTCTGCTGCTGCTGCAGCAGCGGATATATAAGCCTATTCTTCTTGTCTTTGTTTTTTGTACTTGTTTTGCGGGGCGGCTTCAGTTTTCTGCTTCTCAACTCCTTGGACATATACTGAATTCGTTGATTTTTGTCTTTGGGTTTTCTGAACGCGAGACGATTGTGAAGTTGGTGCGCAGAGGGGTTTCTGGAGGAGTGTGTTCTTTCTTCTTTTTTTAGGTTGCTTGGGGGCGATTTCTTTAATTCTTGGGATTTGTAGTCTGGGGCGTCGCTCTGTGGTTTGTTGTAGTTTTCCTCTGCAACGCAAGGATTCTGTTGCTACTGTTCGGAGGGTTTTCCTGCAAAACGAGAGATCCTGAGATCTGGCTTTACGCAAAGAAAAAGAATCTGAAGACACAAGTTTTTTTTGAAGTGTGTGGGAAGAGGAATTTTTTGGGTTGTGTATTTTCTCACTGTAAGTAGGGAGTGTGAAGTTGCTGCAGCCAGAAGGCTTTTTTTGGTACAGAGAGAAAAAAGGAGGAAAGCGGCGGGGGAAGGAAGGAAGGAACCAAGGATTGTAGGGTAAGAGAAATGACAGAAACGATCATTTTGCGAGCAGTGGCGTTGACGCATGTGAGGTACAGAAAGGGGGACGATCTAGGTCACGCGCTGGCATGGGCATCGCTACTGCCTGTTTTCATCGGTCTCGGAGGCTTCGTGACGCACTTCATCTTCAGACGGGAGCTGCAGGCTTTCTGTTTCGGTCTAGGGTTGATCGTGTCGGAAGTGATCAACCAAGTGATCAAAGAATTAGTGCAAGAAGTGCGACCCGCGACTTGCGAAGCTCTAGAGATGTGTGATTCACACGGCTGGCCGTCAAGTCATTCACAATACATGTGTTTCTTCGCTGTGTATGCTACTCTTCTCTCGGTACGGAGACTTCAGTTTGCTGACGAGTTGAGGAAAGTGTTCACCGCCTTGTTGCCATGGCCGTTTGCGCTCACAGTCATGTACTCTAGGGTTTACTTAGGTTACCATACCACGTCTCAAGTGATTGCCGGGGGCTGTTTAGGGCTCATTCTCGGATCTTTGTGGTATTTCTTCATCAACGTCATCGTTGCACCTTGGTTTCCAGCCCTGGAAAACACTTTCCTCTGTCGCTACTTGCGGATCAAAGATAGCTCCCATATTCCTGATGTTATTGGATTTGAGTACAAGAATTCCAGAGCCGCTCAATCAGACTTGGATTTTCAAAATGAAGGCAAGATCTCCAAGGACTGACTGAAGATGAATCACATTTTTTTCTCAAGCTTAACAACCACGTGAGTTATATTCTCAAGCTTCACAACATTGCAGGTTAGCCTACAACACTGCTGCTGTTCAGTTGTTGACCATTGCTTGCAAATAAGTGTTGATAGAAGCATGAGCCTTACAGAAGATGGATTGTCACTCACATCTCCAAAGCCATTTAATTCTTTCAATTGGACTCATTGAAGTTTGTTGTTGTTGCTGTTTGAGCAATTTGTTTTGGCCCATTGTTGTGGCTTTCTATACAAATCTCATGTATGAAACTTACAACAAAAAATGATCTTGCAGAAGATGCTATGTCTCCACCATCCTCAAAACCAATTTGATTGTTTTGATGGATTTAAATTTTTTTTGTTGAACCATTCTCCCTGTATTTGTCAATGCTCATGAACTGAAATGGGTGGCTAAAAAAACTCTGCTATGATTTCTAATGGACTACTTTTCCTAATCTTAGAGAAATTTGATTAGTTAAGCACTCAGCATTTCTGGAAGCCAATGTTTCTTCTGTATGAGAGCTTTGTTTATAATCTCTTCCTGCTACAAGTGAGACATGAAGGAATGGTTGACAACAGTTGAGCTATGAAACAATTCTTTGGAACAACCGAAGGACCAGTGATGTACTGATTTGAAACAGTTCATGATGGTTGTTCAATGCCCACAGTTTCTGGCAGGAATTCTGCCCTTGGATGTCAACTATTTCTTGTCTGCAGTATTTTAAATTTAGGCAGACAGATAGTTGGGCAAAACTCTTGACACCTTGTCAGTTTGATTACCCTTCCTTTGTTGTCACAGTTCATATGATTGTGTTTGTCTCTAGCATGGGTGGGGGTCCTCAGAGCCACAAGCTTCAGGGCCACAAGCCCTGGAACAAACAGTAAGCTGTTCCAATGCCTAATCCAGAAGCTTACAATCCCAGGAAAATATTCTAAGTTTGCCCTATAGGTAATTATTAATGAAATGGAAGGACTGCATCAAATGTAGGAGGAAAGATCCTTAAATTCTGACTTGACTTCAAATTTGAACCCAAACAGTTTGTCATGGATGGTGTAATCAACTACATTGATCTCCACAACTTTCTATTTTAAGTGTAATTGCAATTGCAAGGTATCACACACAACAGAATATGCCCAAAATGTGAAATATGAAAACGAACCCCTTATTTCAATACAGGCATGACATTCCAGAGGAAAGACCAAAACAACCAATTGAAGGTGATACAGAAAAAATGACTGCATTCCTTTACCTAGAGTAATCATTCCAAAGTGTCTGATCATCATCACCTTCATCTTGAATGGCACTGCTTAGTTGCCAGGTACCACTGACTTCATCACCTCTCAATGGTGGGTGTGGATAATAGCATATAGAAATCCACCAAAAATTTCAGACAAACCATCATACAATCATCTGCATCCAGAGTTTCTTTCACATCTTCTGAAGCAACAGGAAGATTTAGATGTGATATTGGTTAGCCCTTGAAAGATATGTTCTCTAATACAAGTAATTACAACCCCAAAGTAATGCTACAATGTCATGCTTTCCCCTCTGGCAGAGTTGCAAGTATTTTCACAAGATCACCCCACAGTTTCTCAGAACAAAAATTCCAAGAAGAAAGAACTGATGCAACAACAAATAGTATAATACCACACCATGTCAAACATGACATTTGGCTGGTTATTTAACAGAACTGCAAACTCAATCTCAAACTGTCAACCTGCTCCTCAATTGCCTTTCAAAGAGCTAACATGACCAAAGACAACTACGTGCTTGTTCTGGAAGAGGAGATGAGATGAGACTAATGACTTCCGTACATCAGGGTTGCTCCCTCTCAACAAAACCTTATTTGAACTCCAGGTTCACACAAATGACCCAAACACATATGCATAGGTGCCTCTTCCAACACCACATAACCTTCTAAACCTCTGAAGATAAGGGGAAAAGACAGAAACTCGTCGTGAAGGGAAAGAGCATTAGACAAAAATACTCCACACTGGAATTACGAAGTATCATTGGTGTCCATGGGCATCATTTTTCTTATTTCCACCAAAATACTGCCGCTCTCTTTCCTTGTTGATAGCATTCATTCTTGAATACTGCAAATATTGGCACAAATGTACTATATCAGAAACTGGGATTCTTGTGCCTCAAAATTGCACAAAGTTTTACAGTATTATCATATTGAACATCTGCAGTGTCTAAAATATGCATACTGGAGTTGAGATATCGCCACAAGTATTCATAACTCATCATACTTACATTTTGAGGCAACCTGAACAGAAATATTGAATTGACCTGAAACCAGGGTTATGAGTTCTTTTCAAACCAACCAAAAGAGATAATACCAGAAAACTGCAGTCTGAACAACAACATTCTCTTGCTTCATTGACAATCAACAGCAACATACACAACTGTGCCCTTGTACCATGACATCCCCTCTATACTCTCCAGTTCCTGATAGTTGGGATATGGGCCACATACTGAGTTACTGAGAGAAACCCTGAGTTGAAGTGCAGGTAACAAATCTATAAGGCTCAGTCATGATTTTGGCCAACAGAAAAACTGGGAGTGAATGAACAATGGCAACAGAATTGCCTGCCCCTGGAACTATCTACCTAAACATACTCCTAAGAACACAGAAGAATACAAACAATAGCATTTGTATTACAAAAACTCCCAGTTTTTTACCAGTAAGCTACTGAATTTTGTTCTTCAAGGGGACACCTTGTCTGATCTATGAGCATACTGATCCCTGAACTTCCCTTGAGAATCAAAAATCTTTCAACTGTGTCTCGCTGAGTTTGCACCACTGCAAACTTGGCAGCCCCACGACCATCAAATGCAGCTTTCATAAGACTCGGGGATTCGAACACAAAAGATTATAGATTCTAGGTATCGGGTCTGAAAACCAGGATAGAAAGCTCAAATCCACAAAGAATGGAAGCTATTGCCAGGCTTCCTTCTAACCCTAATTCCCATAACCCTAATCCGGAGAGAAGCTCAAAAACATCTTCTAGGGGTCGAGATCGGGGATCTGATTACTACAAATTCTTCATCCCACCAAGAAGCACGGATGCACCAAACGGAACTGTTCAAGAGGGCAAGGGAATACAAAGGGTAAAGAAGAAGAGCGAGGGAGAACAGGGTTGGGTGAGCTGAGGGGTAAAGAGAAACAACCTCTTTGCGATGGTGGAGACATTCAAAGTAATCGTCGCGGCGGGCAGTACACTCGGCGGGCATGACGCAATGCGTCATGCAGTCGCTGAAGTCCATCCACACATCGTAACATCGTCCCTTCTTGCCGTTGACTCCGAAACCGGATGCCATCGCCACAAAGATCTGTACAGCAAACAAACACAATCCCAAGAACAACAATCGTTATCTCAGTCCCTCTTTCTCGACCGCTCGTCTCGTTAGAGAACTAGGGTTTCCTGAACCGTAACCCAAACCTAACACAGAGCTTCGGAAACAAGTTCAGAGACTCCAGATGTCGAAAGCATTCAGATCCGGAGTAGTGCTCTGCAGTTGCATGTAGTTTCACGAACTTGAACCCACACATACATATAAGCTTCGGAAACAGGTTCGGAGACGCCAGAATTCGAAAGCATTCAGGTCTGGAGTAGTGGTTTGCTATGACAACTAGCTTCCCGGACCTGAAACCGAACCTAAATATGAGACTCGGAAACAGGATCGGATACTCCAGAAAGCATTCGGGTCTGGAGTAGTGGTCTACGGGTATAGGTTTCCAAGTACGGGTAATTATTTTACCCGTATTTACCCGTAGAAGGTATGGACTATTATGGTCTCGATTATCATTGGGTTCGTTTGGAACTGCTACATTCTACTCTGAAACTGTACGCGACGGGCAATTTTCAGCGTATTCTGTTGCTGGAATTGTCGTCTTCTACTCCGAGACTAGACCGAGAGACAGCACACAGAGTTTTTCAGCCTATTCCGCTCGTGGAACTGTCGTCTTCTACTCTGAGACTAGACCGGGGAGAGAAACACAGCACGCGTCGACGACTTGAGCACCTCGAAGACTCCTACGGGGAGGAGGAGGAGGAGGAAGAGGAGAAGCAGAGTAAGAAGAAGAACAAGAACAAGAAAGAACGAAAGAGATCTGGGCCAGGTGCAAGGGTGATACTACCAGGAGGAGGAGAAGCAGAGTAAGAAGAAGAAGAAGAAGAAGAAAGAAGGAAAGAGATTTGTGTCAGGTACAAGGGTGAAAGAGTAGAGGGTTTTTAGATGGAGGGGTGGGATGTGAACACCAAATCCACAGTAGCGAAGATACCCTTGCTGACAACGAGAGCGGGGCCTCGGGATGGTGAGTTATGGACACAGAGGAGGAAGGAGGAGTTCATGGCACTGATCAAGTACATGGAGATGAATAAAGCTAAAGACAGCGATTGGTTCCGTATTGCGCCCAACGCGGACGGCACCAAATGGAAAGGCAAGTGCTGGTACGTGCACAATCTCCTCAAGTATGAATTCGACCTGCAGTTTGATATCCCTGTGACGTATCCGGCCACTGCTCCGGAGCTTGAACTGCCGGAGCTTGACGGCAAGACGGCGAAGATGTACAGAGGCGGCAAGATTTGTCTCACCATTCATTTTAAGCCTCTGTGGGCCAAGAACTGCCCCAGATTTGGCATCGCGCATGCCTTGTGTTTAGGTTTAGGACCGTGGCTGGCTGCAGAAGTGCCGCATCTTGTGGACACTGGTGTAATCCAACATAAGGAGAAGCAGTCTCAATCTTCTTCTGGACCCTGAGTACAATTATTCTTAGTAGGTTTATTGCATCTCTTCTGGTTTATTCTTCTATTCTCTGATTTGAATTTGGTATGTTTGCAGACAATATCCTCTCATTTATATTGTGGATACATCATAGAGCATCATGTTAGGTTCTGTGTTTTGAAGACAATTTTGTAATCATTTTTGTGCACAATGAGCTGAATATGGGTGCAAATCTTGATGTTTTCCTTTGAGAAACAGTTGATGGCACCTTTTTGTTTGTCTCTGTACTTGATCCACCCAGATGTCTTTCTTTCATAGTTTCCTGCACAAACTTCTAGGATTTGAAATTGAGACTTCTGGAACTGGAATTGAACGTGTACATGTTTGTTTGTCTCTGTGCTTGATCCAACCAGAAATCTTTCTTTCATAGCTCCCTGTGCAAAATTCTAGGGTTTGAAATTGAGACTTATGGAACTGGAATTGAATGTGTACATTTGGTTGGTGGTGGCATTTGCAACCCACAAATGCTTGATCAAAAGATCAAGTGGTGCAGATTAATCCAAACCTCAGCTTCTGTTCAGCAGTTTTCATTTCAATTTGCAGCAAAAAGCATGGAATGGTTCACAGACCAGACACACTATGCATCTTCATGAGAAGCAACAGGAGTATACTAGGTGATTAATTGATATTTTCTTCATTCCAGTTCCCTTCAAGGCACACTTTGCACAACCTTGGGGTTGCAGATCTAGTTAGCTGCACATTACATTACATTGTGGTTGCATCACAAATGTACATTACAGACAGCTGAAAAGCTGGTGAAGGCCATTTGAGGCACAACCAAAAGACCAGATGGAAGCTAGAGCTGCAAGAGGCAATGCAGATTGAGGAAGTTTGACATGAAGAGCTTCAGCGCATTTGTAACACGCAGGATCAGATGCATGGTGGTAGCCAAATGAAGAGATTTCACATTTGTGAGAACAAGCTGAAAATCAAACCAGGATGCGGTTCGCTGAGAAAAGAAGTTCCATGTACGGATTCATCGCCAGAACCTTCCCCAGCCATAACACATGCAAACTGTTCATCTACACAATATAATAGTTAGAATTCATCTTGTGAACTCCAACAAGGCCAGGATCTCAGCTAATTGAACAGTTCCACATCAAATGAATTTGGGTTTTCAGATATGTAACACATGCATGTCCACATGAATGGCAACAAGGACACTCAAAAGTATAGATTAGATGATTGAAGAGGATGCTAATCATTTACACTTACTTTACTGAAACAATCTCAGAAGCGCTTCTTCTTGTTGACAAACAGTTTTTCCCGTTTGATCCAAACATAAATAGCAACAGCTACAGTCCCCAAAACTGCTGAAACTACACCCCATGGAAATGGTGCACTTTTGAAACATGACATTGTGGCTTCCATCTCTGTAGTAGCTGTATAAATGAATGTGTGTACTGCAAATAGGTCGTGCTCCATTGACTTCAGATAGTAGAGGGCTGTGTCAAACTCAAAGTGTGAGAGGGCGGACATCACCTTGCTCAGCTTAAAGATAAGCAAGTTCCATCTCTGTGAAAACTCAAGGTGATTTTTTGGTCCCAACAGCTTCTTCTCCCCTCCATATGCTTTGATTGCGTGCAGAAGATCAGCTGCACTACCCATTGTGTAGTTAAGCATTGTGAGTATTGTGTTCCGTCGGGCTGCATCTCTTTGAGCAAAAGAAAGATCCTGCAAGTCTGAAAACGGACCAAAGGGTGTTCGTCCAACTCCCCAACGGTAGTCAACCATGGTGCTGTTATGTTGGTTACTCCATGTCAGATGGGTTGGTGCAATCCCGAATAAGGTCTGAAGGAGGCCACCGATGATTGGCCGTTCCAGCTCTCGTGTTGGTACAAGCAGTTGTCGCCCATTACAGCTGTACTCAATCACAGCCTGTTTCATTGCTGTCCGTACAGCAATCACCATGTCTCGAAATGGCATGACCTGCACCCAACACTTGCTTCAAGATTTAGGGCAAACAGCACCTTTACATGTATTGTGGACACCCAGAACAAATTTGAGATATATCCAGGGGTGTGGGAACTAGCACCTCCCACCAACCTGACTCTGGAACTTGAATTCTAAACTGACAATTGCTTATACCAAGTCCTTTGATGAATTCCTTTAGGTGGGTGATTGCACTCTTTGCCCAATATTCAATACAACAGTTCCTTTGTACAGATAATATCAGAAGGCTTCTCTTGCTCACAATCTGTGTGACAATGGTGAATTGATAATCTATAAAGTCATGCTCCTACAGTTCCCACACAGAAAATAAGAGTTACCTGGTGGAAGCGGTCTAGCAAGAGCTGCCTCTCCGAATCTAGATCCCAAACATAGACTGGGATTACCCTTGTTGTTGCCCCTGGATGTTTGATTCCAGCATGCTCAGCAAGTTCATTGCCAAAGTCTGACAAAAAGTGATGGAGTGTCTTTGAATCTAAGTAATAATCCAGAAACAAGCTGTATTTCTCAAGCAAAATACGGGCTGTGTAAGTACGCATTGCACGTGAAAGTGCTGCAGAACACAATGGGCAATCAGCTAGGCTGACAATTGCATGTTGAAACTTGAGATTTTGATGGGAGAAGAGTAGACCATCCTTGTTTTTCTCAAGAAACAAGGCTTCCAGGTTTTCAAAGTTCAGTCCCTTGGGATCTGGTGCATCATCCTTACTGCCTGCATTGATATGTATGAAATGAACCTAGGCACATGAAACACACTCTGTGGGTTAGTGAAGTATCAGGTGATAGTTGCAAGGACCTACTGATGACCCCACAAGTGGATGGAGCCATGAAAAGTGCAGGAAAGCCGAAGGGAGAAGGACCAAAACATAAGAGACTGGAAGTGGACTATGGGGCCTGAAAGTTAAAACACCCACTTTAGTGATCATGCCACTCTAGTCACTCTGATCTATTCATCTTACAGTAATACTATTCCACAATTATCCACTGTGATTCAAAGGATGAGCGAACAACTAAAGCTTGAAAACAGGCATAAAAATATGAAGAATTTACCTCCAAATCTGTCCAAAATGAGACTGGGATGCGAACTGCTGGGACAAAAAGCATTCGAGCAGCACTCCACACAAGAGAGGCTAGATCCGCTGCCAAAGTGGTCTGTTGGGAAGAACTGTAAGTTGAAGCAATAGGAAGCATCTCACCCTTCACATAACCTTCACCGGAACTAGCTGGCCCATATTCTACAGGACCAGCTGCCAAGTCTATCCACATGTACCGCTCTTTGCCAGTCCACAGGCTTCCCAGACACCTGGTCAGGTATGCAGCTTTTGCTAATTCACTGTATATGTATGCATATTTGCCGTGTGTTTGAGGCTTCAAATTGAGGAGGTAAACAGTGTAACTTGGAAGTGGATCCTCCAAAACAGTCTGCACAATTCTATCAATGATCTCATATGGGACTTGATGGAGTTGTCCTGGATAAGTTTTGGAAACTTTTGCTGACAGAATCTGCATATGCAAATGAACAGACATCAATAAAACAAAAGTTCCCATGAATGAAGCAAGACATATTATCACTGAGATTTGCAGAGAAATCTCCACAACAACTCTTCCAATATAACACAACAATGGGTGCAGACATAACCTTGTCAGCATTGCCCACAAAGTATCAGACCATCACCTTCATCACTGTGCTATAGCAGATTCTCCATTGTCATCTATTTATAAGCAACATCAGATTCTTAGTAGAAATGAAAAGCAGCTGATAACCAAACCTAGATCTCCTCACCTTTCCTGCCAAAGAGAACAGGATTTGATACACAATTGAACCCCATGATGGATCCCTATCTTTTTCTCTTGGCACAGAACTCAAAGGGGGTAGATATCTATCTATGAGATTGCAGAGGAAATCTCCAGAACTTTGGAGGAGATTATGCACATACATTTTCAATGTGTTGATCAATAGCTGCATGAATCTTCTCTGCCAAATTCCCCTGCACCCGACCAACTTCCACAGTGATTTTGGTCTTGGGGATCAGCTTGTGCTGTGCATGTCCTATAATGGATGCATGCAGGTCCTGTGTCAAAGAAGCCAAGTAGGCTCCAAGCTCAGATTCCAAGACTGAGAGCCGGTGGTGCTCACTAGAAAAACCTACAAGTTTGACATGGATGAGTGTGGTGGATTCCAAGGACCCCAGAGTTCTGAGCTTCTCGTCAGTGTCGAAGTTGACAGGATTAGAGAGCCTGCGTTTGATGGCAGGAGGTAGGGTCAGGAATATATCCTTCTCACCCAAGGGATCCGTCTTGGCTCCATATACTGCAGTCTCCAGTCCGTAAGCTGCCACTCTACTGATCCGGTCCAAACACAGAAACAACAAGAGCGCAAATGGATATAATGCTCCGATTCTCAAGCCCCTTCCACATCGCACAATCCGTGACTCCATCACTGCGCCGTTGAAGATTCTTATCCCTAAAAACTTCTGCACATCTTACAGTTGCGAAGCTCAGAATGAATGATGAAGAACAAGCAATCTCTTCTCTTGCCATCCTCGTTTGAAGATGTTGTACTGCACAAAGAAGAAAACAGCAAGGCGCAGCATCCATCTACCGGCAGCCGCAAAAAGCTTCACCCTTCCAGAGTTCTCTTTCACGCTACAAAAAACACACTAAAAAATGCTGAAGGATCGACGATGAAAACCAGCAAACACTGAACAACAACAAAAATAAAATTTGCCCAGATGGAGAGAGATGGAGAGAACTTACGTATCCTCGTCAGTCCCTTGGCTTGAGCTCCATGATCACGAAGACACGAATGCCACAAGTGCGTGCTCTGGAGAGACACTTAACTCATGATATGACTACAGACATCATCGTTCTGAAGCTCGAGGTCGAACAACACGGGCAAGACAGAGAGAGAGAGAGAGAGAGAGAGAGAGAGGTAAGGACAGAGAACACACACACACACACACGAGGTTTAGGGTTTGGTCCTTCCAGCACCAAACCCTAAACCTCATTCTCTGAACTACCTACGTCAGAGATTTGACTTCTGTTTGCACCTTTTCTACAAGGACCGGCGAGCTATGGATTTCTTCGTAGTACGATGTGATCTTCTTCTTCTACCGCCACACCAATTTGTTGGTGCAACGGCGGCACATGTGAGAAGCAGCAGCCTGCGAAGCTTGCTGATGAAGTTGGGAGAGCATCCTCACAGCAATTAGCTCTGAGGCAGCAACCCTATAGCAAGTTTTGACCTTGAAGACTTTGAGGGAGCGTGGTTTTCTCAAGTCCTTCAGGTTCTGAGCTTACAAGCAAGATGCTGGAGGAGGATCATCATCATCAACAACACAAGCTGAATGGGGTTGCAGAGCCGGAGAATGTGACGAGGGAGGATTATGATGATGTAGCAGCGGCACAAGGGGGGACCATGGGTGTCGCGGCAGAAGCTGTCCACCATCACAACATAGAACCACTCACAATTCTGCCTGCTGTGTTGCCTTCTTCTTGTTCATCAACCTCTTCGGTTCCACAATTCACTCCTCCTGCCAATCCTGCGCTTAAACCTACTACCACTCGCTCTCGAGCCAAAGTTCCACTGGAGAAAGGCTACAGCCAAATGGTATGGCTCAAGCTTCTCCGGACAGAACCTGATCTTGCAGGTTCTCTTGAGTCTTCTCTTCTCTTCTTCCCTCTGCTCAATTCTTCTGGATCATTCAGATGTAGCTCATTCAGATATGGCTCACTCAGTCCCAAAATTGGAAGACGAGGCTGTGGAGAGATAGATACAAATCTGCGTTCTTCTTCTCTATGTGGCCAGAGATACAGTCTGGGTTTAGGGTTCTGTCTGTCAGGCTGGCGTGCATTCAGCAAGGTTTCTTATTCTTGGGTTGACCTTGTTTTGGCAGGACTTAAAGGGAAGTCCAACAAGAGGCTAATACCCATTGCCGAGGTGAAGCAACACTGCACTGAAGAGGATGCCTGGACTATTCTCCGGGGATGTGTGTACAACATTTCCCCATACATCCGTTTCCATCCTGGAGGTTCCACCACCTGCACATTATTCTCAAGTTTTTTTTTTGCATACAGACTGACTATCCACATAGGAGTTTGCAACTTTCCACACTCATTATCCCCTAGTGGGTTGTAGGAATTCCTTCAAGTTTCCAGATCATGATGTTTCTTCAATGAGCACAAACCTCAGAAGCAGTGGAAGATGTGATTCAAGGTGTGGCTTTGAAGTTGAAAGCATCATGTATAGATGGTGGTGGCTGTGGTGTTTGCAGGGCGGGATATGCTGATGAAAGGTGCTGGCAAGGATTGTACTTCTCTCTTCAGTATCCTCATCACTCTGTTAAAATTGTTTTTCTTCTCTTGTATTTCTCTGCTGTGTTGTGAATCTGATATCCAGCATCTTAACAACCACCCATGCCTGCTGGCAGAAAAATGTTCTTATATCCTCTTCCCAGTCTCAATTTACTGTAAGTAGGGATAAGCATATATATATGTGGTTGACTTAACTGAGTATCATCAGTGAAGTACCATGCATGGGTGAATGCTGATTTCCTTCTGGAGAAATGCTTGGTCGGTGTTCTGGATGTTCCCCTGATGTAATATCCTGCACATTTCACTGCCTTCACCAAGTACTGGCATGTGCATTTGAATCAATTTAGGTATCCATTAGTGAGCTTGCTTCAATTGGGGCGGCTGTCCCATCTAGATGATTTGGACATTCTTTTCGTGCATAGAGGTCTGTCATCAAGACCCTTGCAGAGGCATAAGCTTCTTAATTTTGCAATGAGAAGTTTGTTACCAATCTTGTTTAGTCCTGGTGTACATGTGGGTTTGGTTTGATTCCTGGATTCCCCAAAGCTGGTGATGAGATTTATGGAATGTCTGCACAGACAGATTCTACCAGTACTGCCTAATCTTGCTGCACTCTTGAGAGTTTGCAGTGCAAATATGAAGTACCCATTGTCATCATTCGGTGATTCAGTTTCTTGTTGGTGTTATGCACATCTACCAACTTCCACATTCTTAAGACAGACTAAAGATATTGGTCTTGTTTGCCCCTGTGCTTCTATTACAAGAGAATTGTGTGGGATGTAAAATGCACTCCAACAGTCTTTGTTAGGTTGTGTGTTGTCATGGCAGCACATGAATTGCAGTGCCACAGTCTGCCAATCAAGATTCTGGAGTTTTATACAGAACAAAGTGTAGAGTTTGACATGGTATTGAATGTGGATACTTATGTAATCATCAAAGGAGCTACTGTGGTAAACTCCTGCACATTCTTGGCCTTTGAATGTTGCTTGGACATTGAAACATAGCATATTTGTTTTTCCTTCTTGCAAAGCATATGCAGTTGTGGAAGTAATGTGCTTCAATAGATGGCACCTGTAGATTAGATATGGAGTTATGACTTATAACCTCTCTCCTTCAGCAATGATGCAGTGAGCAGCACAGGCCCTTGCCTGGGCACTTCTTTTCCTATCCATCCACCCATTCAGATTGAGGATTTCCAAAGAAATTCTTAACACAATTTTCAGATTCTTGCACAATTTCAAACTGAATTCTGTCAAGAATTCTGACCAAAAGAGTGTCAAAAACCTAAAAGTTTCTTGGATCGTCTGTCTACCAAGTTTCTGTTGTTGAGAATGATGAGCATGAGAACTGCAGTAGAGAGCATAGTATTAGCTCTCAGAAAGCAAGCTAGGTTTGGCTTTGTTTGCTATCCAACAACATATATACATAAATCAAGGTCATCATTCTCTTTGGTTGCAAGCTGTTAGTCTTCTGCCATTAGGAAGGCTGCAAATTATATTTATTCTATCTAATTCCATTGCAGGATCACTGAAATGTCAGAGTGGCTTGAATTCTCATCATCATTCAGTTTGAACAAACTCCAAGGCATTGCCATCAGGATCCCTTGCAAAGATTGCTGGTCTTCCTGACTTGCTCAAGGTGTAAGGGACACCTGTTCAAACAGAAAAGCAACAAGCAATCCATCAATGCAAACACACCAAATGTAAGTCCTCATGTGTCCTTTTCTATTCCTGCAGAAGCCAAGAGCTAATTGTTGAACCTACCAGCTTTGTCAAACACCGCTTTCAGCTTGCCGACATCCTTAATCGCCACACATGCATGGCGATCTCGGCCACCATGCTTTGGGCGTCCTGTCTTGGGATCAGGATTTGGCAGCTCCATCAAGTGAATCATTTGTGATCCAACATTCAACCATTTACCACCATATGGAAGCTTGTCATTCGGCCGAGTTGGATTGATCTCAAGGCCTGTCATGTAACACCAAAATGTTTCCTTCAATTTCACCCAAGGCTCCACGGCAGTTTGGAGCATGCTAAAGATATGTGAAAATCGTATAGATGATCATCGAAAACACTGACAGATGGAAGACAAAGGAATTGTGCAATGCAAATACCCAGCAGACCGCAGTAGAATTCAAGTGAGCGCTCCGTGTTTTCACAGAGTAAACCCACATGATGCACTCCAGTGAATTCTACAGCTGTTCCATGAAAAGAACACACCACATTCTTCAGTACTATCTAACATCCAGGGACTGATAGATGCTCTCTAATCTAGCTTCACAACATGCAGACATGTCTTGGTTTCCTGATCATCTTCACATTTTATTCTTTGATATTTGGTCTGTCACGTGTATCATCCTCAGCAGCTCCTATAGCCTGCTGTCACCATGTTACACACGATTTTGCTGGCACTTTGTTCTTATCAATGATCTACCAGTGCTTTCATGGTGAAATTGAAGCTCCCACAAAGCAAAGTCTACTTGCAAAATAATAATCCTAGCTAGTGTTGTTGTTCCAAGGACGAAAGGGTTCATTCAAGAGGAATGAATGTGCAGAGACACATTAGCATCATTACCTTAGGCAGCAGCATCTAAACTTTCATCAGCAGAGGTTTCTCTACCACCCTCCTCCTGGACTGCAGAAGAAGATGCTCAGACAATAAAATTTTCCTCTCCAATTCCTTCTTGTGGTTCCCTATTGAACCTCCTTGGAAAGCAAAATGCTAACCCTAGTTGCTGTGCAGTGTTTTTGTTTGAGAACAAAGAGCTTCTTGACATTCAAGGGGAATGTGCTGGACACACACACACACACACACAAACATCATTACCTTTGACTGCAGCATCTAAACTCTCATCAGTTGAGGTTCCTCTATCCCCTTGGACTGTAGAAGATGATGCTTGGACAATGATTCCTCTCCAACTCCTTCTCGTCTTTGCTTGTAAGTCAGGATCCACAACCATCTGCTTCCTCCATCCTGGACATTGAAATGTGGCTACTGAAGACAGTGAAGCATTCTTTTCCTGTGCATCATCATCCATGAAGGCCGAGAGAGAGAATTCAATCAAGAGAATCTGACAACTAGGGTTTTTGTTAAAGAGCCCAGCCACATATAAAAGTCAGCCCTAAGACCTTCTTCCACCTTCTTGCTCGCAATCAAGTTCACGAAAACATGACTGGAGTTCCAACAACAATTTGAGATATTCTTCCAGATGGCAGAAATGGGTCTTGATGCTCAAAGAGTATTGCTGTAGATTTTCTCTTATTTCAGAATTTGAAGACGAAGAAGAAGAAGAAAAAGCAGCAGCAGTAAGGGGGGAGGGGGGGAAGGAAATTTACAAATGAGATGGTGGGTGGTTGGGGAAGAGAGAGAGGCGTAGTAGAAACCATCATCCCCATCGATGTCGCTCCCATAATCATCGCCATAATAGCCCTCTCCCCACTTCTTTTTTTTCTTTTCTCTCTTCACAACAAAGCTGCAAGAAAATTTCCAACTATGAACTCCAATCTTTCAGCTCAAACGAGTTTGGAAAAATCCTCTGTATTTGTAAGTTGTCCACCACGACCTTGCAAGCGATCAAAAGCTCCCAAAAATCCCCCCCCCCTCTCCTTTTTTTCGGGTATATGCCAGATGTTGGGAGTCAGAACTAGCTCTTCCTGTAAGGGACTCTCCACTTCCAACACATGTCAGAGGAGGAACAGTAGCTCCACAAAGGAAGGAAGCTTCCAAAGCAGCAGCATCAGCTGAGAGAGTCCTGCCTCTCTCTCTCTCTCTCTCTCTCTCACACACACACACACACACACACACACACACTCACTCACTCAGAGAAGAAGCAAATTGGATGGCAAAGGAAATGGGCACAAACATATGCTTTTGTTGGTTGTTGTTTGGGAGTTTTGGGTAGATCAAATCTGTTTGAGAACAAGATTTCTCAGGCCAAGTGTTTTGAAAAACGAAGATAAGGCTCAAAAGATGGCATGCTAGTGGGAGAAATTCTCGAGAAAGTTTTGATCAATGGGAGATGTTGAGAACCCATCCATCAAAACTAAAAGGTTCAAATGGGAAGAACAAAACTAGCTAAGCTAACTAACTAGGTACTCTCTGTATAGGAGAAGGTTCAGGATATAGGGCCTTCTGGAAGGATTTGAGGGGTACCCAAAATAGAAAGGAAGAACAACAACAAAAAAAAAAAAAAAAAACACACACACACACACAATTTTGCTTTACAAATTATTATTGTGCTTAGTTTTTAGGTCTCAAAATACATTCTCGCAGTTTTGAACATACTTGCTCAAACCTTCCACAACTTTTAAGATTGAAATCATGGCAATTAGCACAATAACAATATCCAAGTCACACAAAAAGTAATAGTTTGCTACAACAATCTCATTAGCAAAAGCATCATAAGCCTTCTTATTAGAAGAATCTTAAACTCTTAAAGGACCACCTTGTTTGAAAATCATATTAATTATGTGGTCTTAATATTTCATAGTGTTTTCAGACCTTTGGTTTTCATAAACTCGACCAATTTTCATCTTTCAAAATTCCACTTGGGTCTTTGATTGAAATATGTGTAAATGTTTTGGAACAACACCTCAATCTTTGTCACAATCAAATAAGAGGACTACTAAGTTAGTCTTGTGAGTTACACAATGGATTGGAATGCAAAAATAATTGTACTTCTCTATCAACTAGGTAGAAACCTTAGTTTTGATGCCTTGAAAAGTGAATGCACCATTTGCACCAAAACAAACCACCCCCATACAACTTCACAACCATATCATGGTTTCACAATCCTTCAAATTCTACAACAAAATTCTTCATAAAAATGGTGAGATTGTTTGCATTGGTACCTCTTGTCACATGTTGAAAATTCACAAAAATTGGAGTCCTCTTAAAATCTTCAACAACATCAATATGCATTGAAATCCAAGATTGGTTATCAATGCTTGTGACTTCATGACAATTTACAAAAATGAAGTTAACCTTTTGGATAGCCGCCTTTGTGGTTGCCAAGACCACATTATTCATGCATTTTATCATGCTTTAGTTGTTATTGCATGTTCAATGTTTGTTTGGTGTGTTCTCCACCTTGAAAAACTAAAACAAATCATGCATAATTTGAAAGTTAGTCATGGGTCTCCCTATTGTAAGAAGATGGAAGACATTAACAAATTGTAAGTACATTTTTTCTTCTCTACCCTATTGTGGTTGACAACTTGAAACATAGCGCATAATGCAATAAATATTTTCATTGCACACATGTGGATTATCTTGGTCAACATAGAACTACCCAACCACCTTGTTAGGCCAAACAACCTTAGACATATTCTTCTTATTATGTTTCTTTAACCCATCTAGCTATGGGAAAACTAGTTTTTCCATGTGGAGTAGATTTTGCAATGTACCATGAAAAAATTGTCATTGGCGAATTTAACAAGTTCAACCCAAGGGAATTTTGCAACTCATGAATCTTGGAAAGTTTTGTTTAACTCCCATTCACTCTTTCATTTCCTCTTCTTAATCACACTATCAAATCCTAAACCATCATGTTCCATTAGGTTCACAACACATACAATTGCTAGAAGACACAAAAGTTGAAGCTTTAAGATCATGTGCATCGCAAAATTAAGGGTTCCTTCCATTTATTAAAAATTGACAAGATAGGTAAAGATGTAGAGGCTTCAAGGTAAGTAAACCCAAAAGCATTTTTAAAAAAAACTTATACTTGAAACTTAAAGGAGGTTTGAGGGATGCCACTATGCACTACAACCTAGTGACCATAAATTCAAAAGAGAAAAATGTCGAACTAGCAATGCAAGGCAAAACTTGAGCTCAAACAACACAATGTGCACAATGTGAAGGTTCAAAGCATCATGACATTCACCCTAAACCTTATTGATGCATGGATGGACTTCAAAGTGAAAGAAAAAAAAAAGAATTGCAATGCCAAAGCAACAAAAAATAAGAAAAAATAAGTAAAATAGGGGAAAAAATTATTCTTACAAAATGTGAATATGTAATTTTCTTTAAGTACCAAATGAAGTTCATTTGACAACCATTGCCCAGTCAAAAGTTGTTGTAATAGTAGCACAATTTAGAAGCCCACTCTCATTTTTCACAACAAAAAACACCAATGCAAGATCATGCAAATCAAAGTCATTCACAAACCAACACACATTCACATACTATCCTTGATGAATTAATATCAATTCTTGGAACATGTTACAAGCTTTGTGATGGTCTCCTCTTTGTGATGATCTTTTGATTACTCCTCCAAGCAATAAGCACATTTAAAGTGCAACAACAATTTTATCATTATTCCTCTAAACAACACCTATGATCTCTTCACTATTCTACTAAGCAACATTTGCAATGTTTAATGAAGAAGATGGGAATGTAAAAGATGACAAATATAATGACAACCGCATTGTCATTGGCAACCCATACTTGTAAAATGTAATGTTACAATAATTTGAAGATCTCAATTGTCACACATGAATGGCAACTCATCCTAGTTGTTGATAGGAAAGGTGGTGATTAGAAAATAGATTATCTTAGATATTCTCACCATTGATTGGGTTACTTGCCTTAAACATAACTCACACATATGCAAAATTTCACCACAAATAAACACATTGATGTCAATTAGAATTTAATACATTTCAATCAATTGACCAAAAAAAATTCATAGTGATCACCCAATTTTTGAAATCATGTGTAAAGAGAAAACAAAATTGAACAATTGTTCTTCAGTAAATATTACAACAACAAAATTAGTAATTGAATCATTACGAACTACATTTGCATTGACTATTCTCAATTGCAAGAAAAGAAATTGATTAATTAGACTTGGTACAATTAACATCTTTCATATTTGACATTGACGTAAATTGTGTAATTGTTCTTTAGTATCATGAACATCAAGATTTATTTGAGAAAGTTCACAAATTTGCATTGACCAATATTTGATAAGTATTGGATTAAGCTTGATAATTAGTTCACATATCATTAAAGAAAGAACTCACTTGCACTAATCAACTACTAGAAGCTTCAAGATTAGTCTAAATATTATCATGTCTACAAAAATCAAATCATATTGTTGTTGCATTCTTGTATGAACAAGAAATTCAGCAATGCATTCAACTACAATTCCATTGAAATTGTTGTAATTAGACTAGCATATTTACATCATATTTCATTTCTACATTGAAACTATTGCTACACTATTTAATAAGCACAAGACTAGATATTTGTACAAAACTGTGACATTATAGCATGTAAATTCAACAATTGCAATATGTCATAATTTGAACTACAATCATGTGATAATTCAAATTTGATGTTGTTTAAAGTTGGAATCCTAGATTTCAAAGATCAAGATTAAAAACATACATTTAGTGAGCTCTTGTGTTAATACATAATTAGATTGTATTGGTATTAGATGATTTGTGTTTGATACCTAGTCTAAATTCATATCATGTAATTGAACCATTAGATTTCTACTATTAGAGTTTAGTGGAGTTAGAAGATTAAAGAACATGAGATTTTCTATTAGAGTTTACAGAAGTTGGAAGACGAGAAAGCATGAGATTTTCCACTAGGGTTTATCATTACAATTTAGTGAAACTAGAAAATGAGAAAGCATAAGATCTTTCATTAGGGTTTATCATTACGGTTTAGTGGAGTTAGAAAATGAGAAAGCATGAGATTTTCCATTAGGGTTTATCATTAGAGTTCAATGGAGCTGGAAGATGAGAATGCATGAAATATTACATTAGGGTTTATCATTACAACTCAATGCAGCTGAAAGACAAGAATGCATGAGAAATTCCATTAGGGTTTATCATTAGAGTTTAGTGGAGCTGGAAAATGAGAAAGCATGAGATTTTTCATTATGATTTATGTTGAAGTTTAGTGAAGCTGGAAAAATAAAAAACACTAGATTTTTCATTAGGATTTAGCTGGGAGGTGAAGGAGCATGAGGTTTTGAAGTTTGATGAAAGTGGTATTCATGAGTTGGAAGAGAGAGAGTGAGAGAGCCGCTGCTGCTGCCGTGGCCATCTCAAGATGGTGTGCAAGGTCCAACTTGTGCAGAGATGACATACATGGGGTATTCGGAAGAGTTGGCATAATCGAATGTGACACTGTCTCCAGCTCGCAGAGGAGCTCCATTCATGACAAAGCAGTCGTTGTAGCTGAGGCGTTGGAATACTAGTGTGTCCAGGGGTCTGGACGACGAGAACGCCTCGCACGCCACATGTATGTTACTCAGCTGGCAGCTGGGGTTCAGACACAAGTTCACAATCTGTACAGTATAGGCTGGGATTCCATCGCTGTAGCCGCTGAAGCCTTGTGTTATGCTTAGGTCCGCCACCGAGCACGAGCCGGGCGCCGAATTCTTCATCGCGCTTAGTTTCCTGTGGAAGTTGTAGTACTTCTTCGTGGGTCGATCCAAATCATGAGTGGTGATCATCATCATCGGTTTTGTGTTGAAGAAGCCGCTGTTGTTGATCTGCCGCCGCCGCCGCCGCGCCGCATCCAGGAACTTCTCAGATTCTGACTTTCTCGTGCGTAAGCTACTGGGGTTGTGATCGCATTGCAGTGCAACATTCATATGATCCTCTTCTTTCTTAGTCCCGAAGGATTCCACGAGTTTTGTGATCAGCTGGTGCGGATCATCGACATCGCTGCGGCCGGCTGCAATTTCATTCGAGTTCTGGAATCCAGTACAACTGATGAACCCACTGAAGAAACCAGTTATGAGAAGTAGTTCTAGAGTCACGTGCTGCACTTGAAGCAGTGACGCGGCGCTGCTGATCAAGCATGAAGGTCTTGCCATGAAGAATTACACAGCTCCGTCGACTTTCGGGAGTTGAAGATGTTCTTGAGTTTCACATCTTTGCATCCACACAATTCGCGGGTTGATACCCACGTCGAGATGAAGCTGCCAATGCCGACTGCAAAGGTGGGTACTAGATCATTTTGAAGAGTATAAGCAAGAATGCAAAGGCAGGTCCCAAAGCTGTAGATGCATGCGAGCTGATCCAGAAGCCAGATTTTTCTCGTGCCCGCCTTATGCGAGGCTGACAAATGTTGCAGATCCTCCTGCTTCTCTCTCTCTCTCTCTCTCTCCAACAATTTGCCGCTGCAAACTTCCACACTGCAGTTGCGAGCAGATCCTCAAGCTGTCCTCTTTTCAACGAT
>Ga0209208_10000885_pt1 | contig 40829 bp, 41 predicted proteins | sample S1TSphfallax_3_FD_187694 | JGI IMG/M metagenome (GOLD analysis project Ga0209208, IMG submission 187694) | Host-associated microbial communities from peat moss isolated from Minnesota, USA - S1T2_Fd - Sphagnum fallax MG (SPAdes) (version 2) | ecosystem: Host-associated > Plants > Peat moss >... | reverse complement strand
AGGTCACCCTAGTGAATGGGCGTTGACAACTAAACAACTAAGAATTCAAGCTCTTAGCAACGATGATGATGGCTTTAGCTGCCACTGTTGTTGCTATACCTATAGAGGACCAAGAGCGAAAAAATGGGAGGGGGAAAAAAAGAAGGGAAAGATAAAAAATAAAAATGAAAAACAACAAAGGGGGCCCCCTTATGACCTTGGCTTTCCTCTTGTGATTTTTGAACATTTTTGTTGTTCTTCCTACAACCTCCAAATTCCAAGGACTTGGCCTTCTTTGGGTTCAATTTCTAAGGGTTGTACATAAAAAAACGAGTACAAAAACATCAAAATCACCAAGCAAACCTCTTTAGTAAACCAAAATCCGCAAACGAATGATGTTTGCACCTTGAACAAAACTCTTGCATAAACAACCTGTAATAACACGAAACAACACACAACTACCCAACACTTATTATTAATCAAATCCCATGCATAACACACATACAACAAAAAACCAAACATTCAATGTTAAACAATTTTAACCTATTTGTAGCATAAAAACAACTAGTTACACTTTTGGTGATTCAAAAATTGATTCATTTACAACAATGCATGAATCCAGTCCCAAAACATATAAGATCAAAACACTTGCATAACAAAGAAAATTGCAAAGCAAAGATTATGTTTTCTAATCTCAAGTCACCAAAAGTGATTTGAGGTCACACAAGATGGGATTATATCCCATGACAAATATCCCAAACCCCATTCTTCCCTGAATTGGTTTGAAATTAACTAATTAATTTAACTAACCCAAGTTATCCTTAAATAATTAAACTTAATTGAATAGTTAAATTAACACACCTTACACATTATATTTTCTTGTTGGTTGTTTTATAGGTCCCTTTCATTATGGTTTTGCATAACATGGTTTAAGGTGAGCTCCCTTCCCATGTTGTTCCCTTTCATTTACATTTTTCATAGGTGTAGGTGGTGCATGGTCTTCTTGCAACTCTTAACATCATTATGAACTTTATTAGTAACCTATTTAAGGTGAACTCCACCCCTATATTTTTACACATGCCTTCATTGTGTTCTTGCATAACAATACATTATTTGTTTTGAGAATCACGATCATCAATAATAGTGCGAAGTGCAATACTTTATTTTGCAAACTATAATTTTCAAGATCAATGAAAGGTATAATACTTCATTTTTTTGCAAACCATCATGTTTAATGGTTGTGGTAGTTGCAATACTTTCATTTTGTTATAATCTTAATTACTATTCAAAATTTGAAAGTAATACTTTTCAGATATTTATATTCCATTTCCTCTTTGTATGCCCTTTCTTCGCAAAATGTACAAGAATTAGACTCCCTATAAAAACAACATGACTAAGATGATGGGTATGTTACAAAGAGATTAAATTCTTTACAACAACAAAATTGGGATGACAATGAATAAAAACACAACCATTGCCAAAATGGGTTCAAACTCCATCCAACAAGATTAGGAGACAAACGACCACTTGATGATGGTCATAGTTATGCACTCCCAAGTTCCTTAATAGATTCAAATGTGAATCCAAGGTGAACATAACAAAAAAATGAGAAGTTCGAGTACACTCCCTAGTTTGTAGCACTTTGAGGGTAGAAGAGCGTGCTGGAGTTATAGGATAGGGACTAGGAAGAATGACAAGCAAGTCAATTACCCACACAGACTTGCAAAAACCAAACAACAAGTTGGTTAGTGCATAGTCGGAACACTTTTGGTGCACGGATGAGCCATGGGCAAACACGGATTCACAAGATTCACCATGGCTCGAACTTGGGGGAAGCCACCACCTTCCCCCTTGTAGTATTCTATGTGCATGGTCACATGACCAACACCCAAATGTCATTTTTGTCCTGGGACTCCTAAGTTACAGTCTCGAAATTCTTTAAATTGAGATTCTCACGACTTTGAAGGCCCATAACTTTGTGTGTAGACCTCCGATTGAAATGAGGTTTAAAGAAAAGTTGTAACCTTCATTGAGATCTTTTCAATGGCATGTGGCACGTCACCTACACATAAGGAAATTAGGGCAATTCCCGACTTTTGGCCATAACTTATGTTTTAAGTGCCCAAATGGGTCATGTGAGCCCATTTTATACATCTACGTTCCAAGAGCTTTGTAATGATATAAGGAACTTTTCAATCCAATGAGTTTTTAACCCTTACAATCGCCCTTTGAAGATTCAATGGATTTTAGCTCCCAAAATGAGAATTCACTTAGGAGTGTGGGGGTTCATTCCCTCACATTTTCCTAAACTCTCAAAAGCAAGAATGTGACTCCCGGGCTTCACTCTTGGCCCGCACCTTTGCAAGCCTTTGCCTTGGTCGTGAACCCAAGGTTAAATTGTGATACATAACTTGCAATAACAACATTAAGTTTGTGTAAATAATCCATAATTAAGTCATAACATGTTTCCAATGATGGTTCATTAATAGCTATCATCTCACATAATTTGTGGAATCATAATTTTTATTAAATGTGGCATGTGTAAATTTTACAAGTTTTGTATTTATACTTGTATCGTTTATGTTTAATAATGTTTTTGGAAAAAAATTAAAACTTGGTGAAAGAAAAAAGAAGTTCGAAAGTTACAAAAGATTTTTAAAAAAAACATGGGCCCAAATTGCCACATCCTAATGGAAAAATATCTTAATTCGCCACATGTACAAACAAATTTCAAGAAATTGCCAATTTATAGGAAGAATTTTGATTTTTAAAAACTTCCTCCTTTGAATTATAACCAAATTTGGCTAAGTCCTCTTGTGCATGATTACCACCCCACCTAATTCACAAATTTGGAAATAAAACATTGGTGTTTATGTTATTCATTATTAGGTGATTAAATAAGTGCCAAATGTTGCATCAAGGTCAATATCCCTAGTTTGCTTTGTAATAATATTGATCATGTTAATATTGTGAGTTAGTTTCACCACAATTTTTAATGTATATCATAATACTTAACCTTGTTAAACACTAATTAACTACTTTTTGAAATTTTTGAAATTTTTTGAAAAATATTTGCATGTCATGCCAAGAATATTTTTAAAAAAATCTTAAACACATTAGCTTTATTATTTGATATGATGTTGAATTGTAATTTTTTAAAGAAAAATATTGCCAAATGAAAATTGAAAAAAAAAACAAAAAACAATTTAATACCAAATTAGGCTAGGTACTAAAATACATGAATTGAAAATATGGTAAACAAATATGTATGTGTGCATCAAATTAGAAGAAAAAAAGACTTTTTGAAGTATTTAAAGTTTGTGCTTCATTGGTACTTTTAACACAAGATTCATTAGAAGAAATAATGTCGTATGTAATTAATCATTTTGTAACTGGACATAACTAGTTGTTTATAATTAGATTGGTTATTTTTGGAACTACAAAATTGACAACATATAATTTTTGGGTTGTACGATAATGTGTAAGACTAACATGTAATTACATACAAAATGAAGATGCGTTATAAAAATAATGGCTTAAGCTGATATATACATACTTAAATTAGTATACCTAATATATATAGGTTGGCACATTAATTAGATACCGTAACTTAATAGGTTAAATAATAATATAATAATATAATAAATTAGCATGTCATAGAATTAACTATAGATACAATAGTGATAATTATATTTATATCAATTATTAGTATAAAAATTTAATATTACTATCTATTATAATAATAATAATAATAATAAGTTATTATAACTACCTTAAGTTATAGCTAGTAGTTGAACCTAGTCAATTAATTACAATAATGATAATATTATTATTACTTATTACTTGTTATGACTTATAATAGTTAGTATAACTAGTAGATATATTATGTTAGTACAACATTTTGTCTAGTATGTAATACTTGCAACTAAAATGCCATGTGTCGATAGGTTATCGACCTTAAATTGGAATGATCTAAATTAAACTAATTAAATAGTAAATATATAAAAAAAGTTTAACAATATCAAATATCACGAAATAATTAGCTAAAACCATGGACACATGCCATAATACAATAGGGGTTCATTTTAATTGCACACATTTGCATTTCATATATGCAATTGACCCTACTTGAATACATTGGATGAAAATGTATAATGATATTAATTATATATACATGTCAAGTATGAAATGTCATATGTAACAAAAAGTTGCATGAAATTGCGTGCAACTTGTCTTCAAAACTTATAATAATTTTCAATTGCATGTGTCACTTGCGACCAAAAATCAGTTGTAAACAATAATTGCAAAAGACTAATTTTCTTCTATTGATTTTTTTATAAAAAATGAATTAGTTTTGGAGTTTTTTGTTGCATGTTATTCAATGACAACTTTACAATGAAAATTATTATCTCATGATATATTTGCATCACATCCACCTAGAGGTGATCTTAATCATTCAACACATCAACTATTCAATCATTTAAAGCCACCAATTTAGTTGAACAAACAAATAGGTACTTATAATAATAAGAAGAGGAAAATGAAGTTTGAGTTGAATTGACATTTGTTGGCCAAAAACTAATTTCAAACTAGTAATCGACAATGGATTTCAATTGAATATGACAAGCTATTATATTATAGTTATTCTTTTCATGATTGTCATAAGCTAGCATCATATGTATTAGAATTTTTGCTCTTGTAAAATCCATTACAACCAATAGTACAATGTTGATATTTATAGTAATTTGAGAACATGCTTTGGATATAGATGGATGAAAAATCATATTTAATTTTTAAAAGTTAAACTAAAGATTGCATTTTAGCTTCAATATATAACTTGACATATCCAAATAGAGCACACCTTTAGTGCTTGTGAGCCTTAGATTAAATCATCACAATAATAAAATTTTCATTCAAATAAAATTATTTTTCAAAGTGGCAAATTTGAATTGATCATTTATTTTATAATATATACATGCTTTGAAAGGCACCCAAGTAAGTTAACAAAGGAGTTGACTTTTATTATGGTGAAAAAATTACATTTCAAAGTTGAAATTTCTTGTCACATGGTGACTATGGTAGTTAACCATGCTATTGTACATTTGAGAACATATTCTAATATAGTGTCCACATGACACAAATGTATTTACTGTTAAAATTTCATATATAACACCTATCCCATGTTGGACACAAAATCCAAAATTTAGAATGTGTATATATGATACATATGTGAATATCTATCACCTATAATTTATTGATTTAATTGATAAAATACAACTAATCCAAGTAGAGGGAATTACCAAAGTTGATAACATAGAGATTTAATTAAATTGAATAGAAATGGGATGCAAATTGATTTAAAGGGTATTAAAAATTTGCTCGTGACTACGTAATATGGTGTTACAAAAATTTGTGAAAATATGCCTCTCCATTCCTCTTTACTTGGAAATGGGCTAAACAAATCTTAATTTATATTTGTACAAAAAAATCTATGATTCAACCTAAAGCCATCTTACTTAACTAGTTCCAATGAATCATCATCATTAGAATAGAAACATAAAAAAGACAAGGAACAAAAGTAAACAAATATATATCATTTTTTTTGACCTTTTATGAAATAATGGTGATTCTTTTATATGCTCAAATAGATTATTTGTATTGTTGCTCATCTACCAATTAATAATGAAAATGGTTCACTATGCAAACAATGTAATGAAAAACTATATTCACATCATAACATCTAACCAAACTAAAAGGTGCATTATCCATCTATTTCTTTTGAAATTGTCTTGTAGCCCTATGGACCTTTCCTTTGAACCATTTATAGAATGGCAGGTAAGTATGAAGAAGATTGAAAAGAGTAGGACCATTGAAAAATACACATTAATATATAAAACCAAAGCAAAGGAAGTTATCTACATTAAACAAGGTTATATAAAAAAACAATACAAATGCAACTTAACCAAATGTTAACTTTATTAATATAAAAAAAAGTCTAAAATATGCACATACACCTGAAACATTAATAAACATATTTTTTCAAAATTCAATACTAAGGTCAAAGAACTGAAACAAAATAAAAAGAAAGCCTTACATCTTATCATATTAAGAAGACCCATTCTAATATCGGGTAAATTGAATTGCTTATTATATATTCATTTAAAAATGAACTTTCAAAATTCCGCCCTATAACACTATGGGTAAGGCCTTGGTTTAGTGTTCAAGTCTTGCTCATGTTCTTGTATTGCAACCTTTCATCACCAACTTTTGTAAGGAAATATAAATAGAGCCAATACAATTCATTACCTTTAGTCTCATTAGACCAATTTGAGGTATAATCTTCCAACATAATCTTGTTCAATCCACTCTATGATCTTAGTTAATCATGTTATGAAATGAAGCTATCATTTTAGAACATCAATTGACATACTTTTACATCCTGGTTTATGTTCATTGTTCATGCATGACTAGAATTACACCTTGACTTGTTTTGCTATCATTGTATGGACTAATATCCTCATTCTTCTAAGACCAATGTTACTTGCATAGATATTACAAAAAGGGTTGAACCAATTCACTTACAAGGCGCTTGCAAATTTTATTACTAGCCTTTTTGTCAAGAAGACAAAACAAACCCACCAACCAGACCAACAAAAAGTTTGTGCAATGGATATTAATCTCTATACTCTATATCTCTATGATCTTCTATTGAAGTAGCAAGTGTGTGTGTCTATGTATAGCTTCTTTCCAAACACAGTAAGATAGATTGAGATTGTAGTTGAGAGAAAAATCAGGTGTGATTTTTATGTGCACTTTGTATTAGCAGTTTGAGTGAAAAATACGAAAATATATTATTGCTACGGATATTTGATGCTGCCTAGAAATGAGCATTGTGAGAACCCAAATTGCTGCTCTTGCCCAAAACCAAAATTTTACTACAAGTAATGGTTTCTGGAAATGGGGAGGTACAACTGCCTCAGACCACAAGAGATGGACACCCATCACCATTTTCCAAACAAGCACAATAGAGGTGTGAGAGAGACATGCTTCTTAGGTAATGAATGCTTGATGATTTACTCAATAGTTCTGGAATTAGGAATTTAAGAGCTTGTTTGGAAAACACTTGAATGCAATTGAAATTGCAAGATCATTGAAATTGAAATGTTGAATGTTGCATACAGATATTTTTTATCCAAGGAAATGCTGCAAGGGGTATTATTCTCTTGAAACATAGTGTTTGAGAGCTTAAAGGATGTAAAAAATGCAAGAGATTTTTTATCTGGAAATCATCAAGTGCCACCAATGTTTGTCTCCTTTATCTGATCTCCTAGCAGCTAATTGAACCTCTTAAGATTATACCTCCATGGATGGAGTGCATCAAGATTTGAAACCCAGATGTAAAACACCAGGGTGATAAACAATTTTTTTCCTGAAAATAGCTTGGTCTATGATTTTGATGAACTTCTCAACTCAACTTTACTTCATGATTTTGGAAGGGTCAAAAGTGGATAATGAGAGTTTTGACATTGTACACAATGAACGTGGAAATGCACTCATCTTTTGTGACATGACCCAAAACCTATGACTAAATTGAGAATTTTACTTCTACAAGAGTCTCAGCTGCCATTGCTGGAATTTTCAAAAGAATTTGTCTTTCTCTTCAGCATCAAGATCTCTCTCAATCTGCCATGAAGGATACCGACCTTTCTGGTTCATTACTATTGTGTGAACTAAACTTCTTATAGATTTCAGGCTCCAGAAGGAGAGGAAGACAAAAAGAAGCCAACCCATTATCACCAAATGTTTGACAACAGAAGAATGGATGTTAATTTGGAACTGCAATTCTAAACCTGTTGAAAAAGATAAACAATGAGTACTGGAAAGAGGAACTTATGAACCTTTGGGTCTACCATAGTTTGTGTATATGTAAATGACCTGTCAAAGATTTCATAGTGTAGTTGGAGTTCACCTTCAATCTGTAAGATTCACTCCTATGTCAGGAGGCAATCTTACATCTTAGGCAGGGCTATTACATTTCGTAAGGGCCCATGGGTCTTCTTCCTTGTCTGAGATGGTCATTAAATGCGGTAAGCCCCTTGGATGGGCATGTTACCACAATTCAGTGCTGCTCTCAGCTGCTGCCTTGGGCCAGCACCTTATTCTGGTAATATCCCCATCAATTGGCCTTACATACCACAACAAAGTTATCAAACTTGTTCATGCATTATAGTTTTCTGTAAGGTCATTCTATCTTCAACCTGTCTTTGGGTCTCCTTTCACCCACTATCCCCTCTTTGGGTGAGGTCTGCAAAGTAAGGAAATTTGATTAAATCTGGGTATGAAATGCTGAAACTCAGCATGTAATGCACGAGGTTTGAGAGTGATTATAGTAGTTGTACAGGTAGGAGCAGTGAAAATATATGTAGGAGCAGTCGGGAAAAAGGAAAGAGGAGGTCAGAGCAGGATGAAACTCAGTTTACCACAAAAAACTGGTGCTTTTCTGAGTTTCACCCCCCTGTTGAATGCTAATGTATTTTTTTGCAAGCTTTTTTTGGGACCAAACTCAGGGTTCCGGTGCTGTGTTTTCCTGATGACTTTATGGAAAACTCTATTGCAATCAGAAATCTTCACAACTAAACTGATGTGAGTGGGGAAAAAAAAACACCAATCCTGTTGAATCTGCCACCTGAGACCTTGATGTCATAGAATGGTCTAGCACTTGCCAATTATGTTGGGTGTGTCACCTGGCTCACCCTAGTGGGCTTGCCTGGCACTTTACCCAACATAACGGGCAGGGGCTTTGACCATTCCATAGTATGTATTCTCTCAGAGTGGTAAACAATTACAACAGACATTAATTACTAGGTTAATATTGCCAGCTCCAAAATTACCGAACTTAAATTCTATAGAATTGATCATCATTCATCATGGTGTCCACTGAGTAGAGTATATATCAAATGAAGTAGTACTCTCGATCAGGAAGGTTTCAGGATGCTTATTAATGGAGCCTGGTTTGGAAAATTGTAGATTTATGTTATAGTGTGGTCGAGGGATAGCTCACACATCCATGAATGTACCAGATTGAGTTCTGTTGCTCCCATATGACCACCTGCCTTCCTTCCTCCACAACATTTCCCTGTCCCCACCCCCAAATTAAAAAAAAAAAACACAATTAATTGCCTTCAACGACCCCATGGTGTTAAAGAACCATCAAAACAGACATCAAATTTTACACAGTCAGATCCTTACTTCCACTACTTGTTCCTTGTCTCTCAAGGACTTTGATCCAATTTTTGAGCTCAGGAAGAAATCGATACTTATTTTCTCATGGATTTTGATCAGGTTCTTGAGGTCAGGAAGGAGTTGATACCTAATATCCCACAAATTTGCAGAAGAAAAATATTCCTTGTTTGCAGAAACTTGTGTTGTAAATCAACCCAATTTTGGTTGTTGGGTGGATTTGGATCAAATCAAGAATCCTCTAAGTAGTGAAAAATCCTATAGCTATGGATTGGTTACAAAATCAAGAAAAGATTGATCTTGTTTACAACAGATGCAGTGATGATTTTCAAGTCAAGCAACTATGGATTTTGATTCATGATCAGATGTGGGGCACAGCTTCTGATCATACAGAGTTAACAATCCTGCTCAAGAACAAAAATACTTCTTGTTTGTAGAAATTTCTGTTGTAAATCTTTTGGTTGTTGCATGAATTTGGATCAGATTGAGAATTTCTGTAAGTGAAGGGTCTAGGGTTTGAGGGTAGCTACGGATTGGTTATGAAATTGAGAAAAGATTGATCTTGTTTATGATTGATGCAGCAATGATTTTCCAGTGCAGCAATTAGCAACTTATATGGATTTTGATTCATGATTGGATCATGTGGCACACCTTCTGATCATACAGAGTGTAACAATCCTCCTCAAGAACACATCTTGGCTTGGATGAGCTCCTGATGCGCTGCACATCATCATCACTGATCCCTATCTGCTGGCTGGTTTTGAAGTCTTGAAGAACTTCTTCCAAAGCAGGAACTTGGGCCTGAATTGCAGCAACTCCTGAATCTTCATGTAAGGGTTGTTGTAGCTGTTGTCCCCATGAGCTAGTTCCATAGCTGCAGTCCAGCGTCAATCCCATTGCACCTGATGGCAGTAGCTGGGTGACTTTGTTGATGAATACATCCATGGAAAGCTTCCTGTCTATGAAGGACTGTAAAACATCTACAAGTCGGGCATCTTTTGCTGTTCCTCCCTTGTAGCATCTCCATCTCCCTTTTGAATCTGCAAATAATCAAAAGATTGGATACACTACAACAAATGTCAAGCTGCAAACAGCAACAGTAAACTGCTTGAACTGCTGCTCATAGTCATAAAAGCATCTTCAATCAGAAGGTTTGGAAATAACATTACATCTGAAGAAGAAGAATTATGGTGGAGAAAACATAGATAGATACATGCATGCATGAAGGAGGAGAAAAATGGAAAAATCTGCTAGTACCTGCACAAACCGCAAGCATGGCATCAAGATCGCCGAATTTGGAGAGTGCTTCGTTGAAGAGCTGCCACCTGACTTCTAGATGTCGCAGCACTGACTAAGATCACAAAGCAAGATTTAGGGTTTAGGCATAGTGGTCATGAGCAACCTGAAAACGTAGAATGGGAACCACCGCGAGTCTTGGATCATAGATTGTGAGGAAAAATCAAAACTAGCGCTGCTGCTGCATTGGACTGAGTACCTTCATCTCCGTTCTGAGCCTCAAATCTTCGCCTCCGGCAGCTCCTCCTGTTTCCATGCCAGTAGAAGAAGAATGATCACCATGGACATTTTTATCGTTGTTGTGGCCAGCAAGAATAGGCGAGTCGTCTAATTCGTGGCCAAGTTCGACTCGGGAATGTTGGTGACAGTGCTGGAAGAAAGCTGGACTATAAGAGCAGTTGAGAAGCTGGCGAATGGCTGCACCCATTGCAGCACACCCTCCTCCTCCTGCTCCTCTTCTTCCTCCTTTGGGTTTGGCCTGAATAACGTCCTGCACTGCAGGATCTGGTGCATCCAGCTGATCTCCAGCTCGCGGAAGACTATACGTGGTGAAATTGGAGCCGGGACTCGTAGGCCGAGTACGGACGCCCTGCATCGAGGTGGTTGCAACAGGACTAGTACAGTTCATGGATACCATTCCCATTGCGCTAAATTCCAGAAGCTCAGCAGCTGCAGAACGTTTGGGTTCTAATCCAAATCTAGTTTCCAATTTCTTCACCTTCAATCATCTGCCAAGCCGAGACTCCTCATGCAAATCACAAAATCACAATGTGGAATTGCACAAACTCTAGAATCATAATAATAATAATACAGATTGGCCGTACCTACTAGTTGATGAGAAATCATCATCACAATATGATAATAATAATGCAGACAGATTCCAGACGTGTACTACTCTCTTAAGGCGCACAACAACAAGAAGCAAACAAACAAACCAACGGAACGGTCCCAACAACCAGTGCACCTAGTCTCATGAGAGACACAGTAACAAAAGACACAACAACAAAGTAAAGCTGCAAACTGTACAGATAGATCACCACAAACATGTTCAAATCCTCTCAACTAGTGATCCTGAGACAATAGTCGAATAAAACAACAAAACAAATCCTCAAAAAAATACTTCAACCCAAATCCATCTATGAGCTCCATCCACAATGAACAATGAAGCCGATGATCCCCCGAGAACAAAAGTTGTACAAAAGAGTTTCGAATACTAGAGTCGAGATTGGAAATGCCGGCAGTTACAGAAGTAATCCTGATATTGTTATTCGTTCAGGGAAAAAGGAATCAAGAAGCTCTAGAGGCAAAAAAATAAATTCAAGGGAAGTAGTATCAACAAACAAACACAAAACAGCAACAAAAGATGTATTGTTGTGGCAACAGGAGAGCTAGGAGCACTTGAGAAGCAAAAGAAGAGGAGGAAGGAAGAAGAGAAGGGAGGAAGAGGAGTCGGAGGGTTCCTAACTGTACATCATAACTGCTGCACACACTACTGACACACCATCATCATCATCATCAATGCTTTTTTTTCTTGTTGGGGAGGTTGCTCAAGAGCATTTCCAGCAATGAGAGCCATTTCTTTGCTCCTCTACTACTACTCAGTGTTCATCACATCTACAAAGCACTTGGAAGTAAGTAATTGCTTTCCCCTCCAACACTCATGAACACTGAAAAGCAAGACGCCATAAAAGCAAAGGGGTTTTGAAAAGCAAGGGGGAGACAGTGTTTAAATGCTCTAACTAGGGTTCAATCCTAATAGTAATTTTATTGGGCCTTGCTTTGGGTACCAACCAAGAAGGCAAGGAGATTGTGTTTAGATTCATTATAGAGTTATAGTAGCTTTATTGGATTTTGGCCCCCCCTACTAGGTAATGATATTAGATCTATATAATTTTTATATGAGGATTTTTGAAAAGATGATTTATTTTGGCTTGTGTTGAAACTTGAGATTTAAATTAGTTATTATAGAGTTATACTAATATCTTGAAGGATTTTGGTTTCTTTTAGAGGATTTTTTTTTTTATGAAGATTATATTTTTGCATGGTGAAATATTTCAGTTTCCATAATTCTTCTTTTTGCCTTAAGGATCCTTTTTTTAAATGTAAATGGCAAGGCCAAGGTGTGACACACCCCTGTGGCTCTTTCAGCCAGGGGCATTTTGTCCAGTCTTTCATTTTTTGGGGCAAAATTGGAGGAGTCTGAGTCTCTAACCCAGACCGTGTCTCAAATATGGCTACGATATGGCAGAGCTTCATCCAGATTGTGGCGTACAGTGCCCCACCCCTGAAGATGACCTAAGACCATCTCCATGGCAGAGCTTCATCCAGATTGTGGCGTACAGTGCCACCCCCTGAAGAGATGATCTAAGAGCATCTCCAGTGGTGCTCAGTATGTGAACCTGCGAAAACATTTTTCACATCCAAGTGTAGTTTTATGTACTCTTTTGCAACCCCACTTATCAAACTGAAACTGGGACAACAAATAGGTGGGGGACTACTACTAATAACAAACCACCTGGACCAATCATTATGATGGGCCGATCAGAAACATTGAGCAGCAGTTAGATCATATTTATTACACTCTTTTTTGGAGGTGCACAGCGCTACTGAGCCTTTTACGAGCCACGGCAACGTGGGTAATTATGCTGAGCTAAAGCTCTTTTCCTGAGTCGAACCGGCATATGTTAGATTTTCTTCATCTATTTTTACTGTCTAGGATCACATACTGAGCACCGCTGGAGATGCTCTATCATGTTTGAACCTGCAAAAATCTAAAGTCGAAGTACTCCTTTGTGCTGGAGTACCTTTGCTATGCTGCAGGGGGAGTCTGGTGTAAAGTACATGAAGAACACCTAATTGGCTGCAATCAAATGGCAATCATCAACTGCTGACTTCTTTATCTGGAGCTTCTTGTTCTTGGAAACTATAGAAGTAAGGATTTACAAGTGTTAACTCTCTATTTGGGAATTTTTGAAACAAATGTGATTTAATTGAAGTTGTGATAGGCTACTGTGATCATCTATAAGAATGTTTTTAACCAAATTATTTGATCATAAACCAGATATGAAAGTAAAAAAATTTAAGCAACAAAAAATTTGTGATAATTTGGTGATAAACAAGATATGAAAGCAGCAAAATTGAAGTATAGTGGAGAAGGCCTGTTCCCGGAGCCTCCCCTAATTTGAAGGTCGTAGCCTCAAGTGCAGTAGCCTGAGTGTGTGGGCCCATAGGAGCAGGCCTTCCCCAACATAAAGCACAAAAGTTTTTTAAAAACTCAAATGGTGAAAGGTGTGCATGTGATCTCAGCAGAAGGCTCCTTCAACTGAAAAAGGAATCTTTATTATGCCTTCACATACAAAGCCCAAAAACCTAAGAAAAGGTTTAACCAATTTTGGTTATAAACTGGATATGAAAGTACGTAAGCAACGTATTTTTAAAAAATCTCGAAATAAAGATTTCATTGGATTACACTACTAGCTCAAGTGTTTGAAATGAAATCCTTCTATTCAAAAGACACTTAAAAAAACAGGTTCCAATAAAGAACAGATCAACAAACAAATAAACATACATATGTTTATTCATTTGTTCATACATAAGTGTATGATATATGTCAAAACTTTGTATGCAATAGTCTTTTGTGGATTTGTTGCAAAAAAAGGAAAGTCTGGGTCTAATAGTTACTTGAATTTGAAGGTTGATGCCTAGCCCTTCACTGACAAGGGTACTCTTGCAGCCTTCAAATTTAAGGCCTGTACAAACCCACCCACCATCCCTCCTGTTGCTTATAAATTTGGTGTACTTACAACTAATAAGTTTGATCAAGTTTTGAGATGGGTTGCCAGTTATTAAGATGTGTAGACAGACCAACTCCCACTGACTACCCTTTCAGTTTTAACAGACATTTTGCAAAGAATTGTGGGGATTGGTGAAGAATTGTGGGAATTTGTGATTTGTGGAGATCATCTTGTACAGATACTCTTACTATTGAACTGCTTCTAAGCCATGGGTTACAATCAGTGTTGATCAATTAATGAGTTTTGACTCGTGTTGGGCAGTTCTCACAAGGAGAACCAAGTGGTATCAGCAAAGGTAATAATTGATTTCAGAATCAAACCAACAGTTCTCACCTGGGTTTATTAAATGAATTTGAAGAATCCGCTTATTCTACAAGAGAACCAGAATTTGATTCTCAGGTTAGTAGTTAGATTAGGATTAGTAGGTAGATTAGGTTAGTACTTAGATTAGGTTAGTTTGTATGCGGTGATGGCCATCGTATAAAAACCCCTTTGGGTTAACTATTCTTAATCAAGTTTTGCATTGCTCTTTGTGTTGATTCCTTGTGTTGTTCTTTACATTGATTTTTTGTGTTGCTCCTTGCTTTGTTTCTTTGCCTTGGTTTTTGTGTTGCTCCTTGTTTTGCTCTTTTAAATTATTTATTTGCATTGCTAGTGTTGTCGGTTTGTCACATTGTTGGTTTGCCATCTTGTTAGTGTTGCGGGTTCATTACATTGTTTTTGGTGTTGTTGGTTCATCATGTTGCTTCTATTGTTGGTTTGTCACTACTTTTGCTACTATTGATGTGTTATGTTGTTTGTTCTTTGTGTTGCTTACTTTGTTGTTGGTCATGTTGCTAATTCCTAGGTACTCATCCAAACCTCCCAATTATTGTTCATTTGTGTTGCTCCTTTGCATTGATGGTTGCTACTCTTGTGTTTTGGTGAGGTACTACCCCATCAACATCACCTTGCAATTGACAAACTAGTGGTCCCTTGTGTTGTTATATGCCTCTTCTTACCAAGTACTCACCTTTCACCATTTACTTCCCTTTGGTGTTGTTGTTGGTTCATCACGTTCATTGTACCATGGTGAGATAGTACCTTGTCCCATTGTTTTATGCAGGTGGTGGAACTCCTTTGCAATTGAAAAGAATGGAATTTTTTTTGCATATGCTTGCAATTTTTTTTTAACATTTACATATGCTTGTAAAAGAAATAGAGGAATTTTTTGAATAATTTGTAATTTTTTTCTTAAATGTTTCATTTTAGGTTGTTTTGTAGGGTAGGTTTTGGTCTTTTGGTTTATTATACATTTGTTGGGTTTTCTTTTTTCATTTGAAAATTGCATTCTCTTGTGAAAATTAAAAGTGGTTCAATTTTTTGAAAATGAAAATATGATAAGTGAAAATACGTGTGAAGTGTTTATGAATAATGTAATAGAAGAAGAATATGAAATAAACCCTAGTCTCCAAACTAAAAACAACCAAAACCCAAAAATGAAAAAAAATAAATATTACAAGCTCAAAATAAATGTGGAAATCATATAGTAGAAATTCCTTATGTTGGGTGTGAATGATAATAAGGATGTTGATGTGAAATGCCCACAAACCATGAGATGTATTTTTTGTTACAATAGTTTTGTTTTGTTTTGTAACCTTAAAACCCAAGCAAAAAAAGGTTTAATCATATATAATACAATAAATGGAATAACAACATTGAAAAAACATGTGAATATAGAACAAATTATTATTGTTATTTTTTTTGAGGGGGAAGTAAATACCATAATACTTGGGCAACTTTTGCACAAATTATATATATATTTGTTTTATTGAAGAAGTTTTCAGAAAAAAAAAATTGAATGTTGAAAATCTTGCAAATAAAATCAAAGCAGGTAGCCAAATTAGAACCCATGATCAGTACAAAATCTTAATGTTGAATTAGAATCTTCAAATTATATTAATTATTTAGCACATTAATGCCAAACTTGCCAAGGTATTATGGTAGTCCATTGAGAGGAAAAGTGGAAAAACAACTTGCTAATAAAAAATCAAATCCATTTGACACTATGAATGTCAATTTTTTTTGTTGCCAAAAAACCTTCTTAGAAGGATCATATGTAGTAGAAAATGTTTCTTGAAGATATGGGCTCGTTGATTGTGAAAAATCATCAACCCATGCAATTTGTTGAAAGTTTGTGGGTGAAATGCCTATGTTTACATTTGTGTCCAAAACTAGTCTTTCTTTCCAAGAAGCAATTTTCACAAAAGATGTTCCTTGAGTTGGTAGTAAAAACTAAACAATTGTATGTTTACCAAACAACTTTTGATCTTTAGATGTCAAAAGGAGCACATGACATATTTTCGTTGTGATAGAGCTGATTGGTAGCTAAAACATGTTACATTCGATCATTTTGAAGTTACAGATACTCATAAGAAGACTTTAACCACAAACTTGATCGAGAAAAAAATAAAATTGTTTATGTGAAAGATGAAGGGTCTAACTTGAACACAATTACTTTTGCATTAAAAGTAATTATAAGGTGTGACACTTTATATTTGGAGGAAAATTATCAAGGCACTTGCTTTGGGCATGCATTTTCCAAGGCTTGAAAATATGCTACAATAGATGAAAAAATTTGTAAAAAATTGACATATGTTTCTATTAAGACTACACAAGGAAATTTGTAGAAGTGTACAACTTAGCCAATTTTTTTTGGGAAAGGTTGACAAAAGTGCACCAAAGCATGTGTTGAATCTAGTATGGCCCTAAAGAAGTTGAATGCATTAGTCAAGATAAGGTAACTTCTTTATTTGATGTATCGTTACAATGATAAATATATATGTTGGAGTTTTTATAATTAATTTCAATTAATAGGAAGTTATAATTTTATTTTTCTTTTATTGATGTGTAAACAAAATTATCCCTTTTCAAGAAGCATTACAATTTCAAGAAGCAATTGATTTTTGTTATAGTAGGCATATTGCTATTAAGATCATTGCATGAGTGTTTCTTTTTTTGACTTGGCATATCTTCCAAATCATTGTTGATGTCCTCTACGTTGTTGTGTTTGTTTGTGTTCTTAGTCAATCTAGAGGTCATTAGCTATTGATGCTTAAAATTTTGCCATCTCCATTTGTTTGAAATAAAGACAAGAATTTGGCATTTCAAGTTTTTTTGATAATTTTATGGAAGAGGGGTTTGTTGTTGCTCTTGATTTAAGTTTTTTGGCTTCTAACATAAAAAAAGGTTTGTGATATTCTAGTCTTTTTTTCTTTTTTGGAAAAAGTATGAAAAACGGAAAACTCATGACATGTTGTATTTGATCTTGGATCCTAGGTTCAAAAACTTATGTTTAATGTTTTCATTTATTGGCCTTGAGTTTAGTAAGGCCATTGTTGAAGAAAATGATAACAAAACTTTGTATCCCATGTTGTCAAAATGTTACTATCATTTGCACCCATTGTTTAAAAATGTCACTATTGACCAAGGTGTTGATGAAAATTGTAATTTGAACATTTTTGAAATGATAGCAAAGCACAAATGAATTAGTAAAGGAGTTTGTTAGCAAGGAACTTTTGATTTTCAAGAGGTTTCAATTGGGATGCGAAAGATATCAAATGTTATTTTCAATGGTGAGAAAAACACGAATCCATGTTTCTTACAATTACATTCCTTCCCCATCATCTTACGCATTGTTGGTTCACAAATTGAAATTGAAAAGATTTTTTTTTTGATGAGAATATTTATTAATTTTAGGAGATGTCATTTGCAATCAAATAATTTAGATAATTAATTTTTGTGAACAAAAATTGGCCTAATGACACTAGGATTGGTTGTAAACCATTTTCTAATTTAGTGGAACTAATTGAAGCTGATGCAAAGTTGAAAGAGGAATTTGAAGAATTTGAAGAAACATTTGAAAAAGATGAGATCTTGAAAATATAATTGATCATAAAATAAATTGTGTAACGTTTAAAACATTCTTTAGCCAAGTTTGTTTTTATTTTCAATTATTTTTTATTATTTTAAATAAATAAATAAATATATAAATTAGAAATCCAGATTGTGGAAATAAAATATGAAAATTGATTGTTATCACATTTGTGAAAACCACCTTATCTAAGAACCAGCTTGATTAATTTTTTTTTTTTTTCTAATACCCTAATACCTTGATTCATTATTATAAATCTAAAATAACTTAAAAAAAAGAACCAAATCAAAATTTTCAAGTGTTGGGAAGAACCAGAATTGGCAGGTCTCATCAAAGGGGAAAGAACCACTCAACATTGGTTTTAACATAGCTATCAACACAATTATTTAACAACCTATTAGCTAGGTATTGATTTTTTTGATAACTGGTTAATAACCTAACCACCTGGTATTGAATTTTCAAAATGTAATATTCTATTTGGATGACCTAGTTATCGTCCAAGTAGGTTATCAATCCTAAAGCATTAAACATTTTTATGATAGAATTTTTAGAAAAAAAAAAAAAAAAAAAAAAAAAAAAAAACCCTATAACCGATATTTAATCAGCAATCATCAACAAAGTATTTGAAAACCTACCTTTATGCATAACTAACAATTATTATGAAAAATATTGATAACCTAATTGGCGCCCAATATGTTTTTAAAACAAAAGAAACCTACCCAGCAATTATGAAAAAAATTCTATACTGGTTCTACCATAGGCAAGTGGGCTAAAGCTTAAACCCTAATCTCATTGTTTCAAAAGTGTTTTGTTCGAAAACAAGGTGATGAAGAAACCCAAAACAAGCTTTTCTTGAAATTTTCAAGTGCTTTTGTTTAAAAGAAAGGTATGTAAAAATCAAGCTTTTCTTATTTTAAAATCTATTGCAAGAATTAGTTTTTTTTACACAAATGTTTGGAGTTAGTGTTGGCAACACATTGTCTTCCACCCACCCACAACCAATTTTGTGATGTAGTAGCCAAGGTGGCAATCATCCATTAGGTGATTAACCCAAATTTGGCTATTAATAAAATATGAAAAAAATAAAAATAAAATCCTTACATATTTTTGATTACCTACCTGAAGCATGTATTGAAGTCTCACAATTTTAAAATGGTTTTGTAAATATTTAGTGTGCATTTTTTCCAAAAAATCATTGAATTTGTGACAAAAGAATTCCAAATTTTTACAACAGTGAAGTTTTGCACCAAGAAAAAAACAGATGGGATGCCATATCTGAAAGAGATTTTGTCAGGGAAACTAATTTATGCACAAAAGAGGCCCATTTTCAACATTTAAGATTAAATACACAAGGCATAAGGGAAAGTAATTTGTACTCGAGGATCTCTAGAATCTCAATCTGTTGTCGGACTTCCACATCACTACTGATACTATACATGCGGTGCATTTTATAGAAAACCCCACATTAGATCCATTGAACTCAATGGTTTGTTTTGTAATGGCTTTTCCTTATGCATACAGCACATCTATGAAAGATATAATATAAAAGCTCCCTAGAATGAACCTTTTGTACCATAAAAGTGAAGCACATTCTAGTTCTGTGACATGGAGTGAGTTTCAGAAGAGTTGATTTTTATTTGACACATTTCACATAATTTAAACCTGGAGCAACCTTGGGAGGGGTGTGGCTATTGTAGTGACTTGGATTGATGAGGTTCAGCTTTGCAGTTTCCCAATAGATCGTAGAACAAGCTTGGTCTGTTCCTCAATGGTGCACAAATCAGCTGACAAAAACCCGCAAGTGTTTTTTGTCAATAATTCAAATCAAACACATGTCTGGGAAACTTTCACATAAAAAAAAGTTGAGAGCATCTGCAGTGAATGAATTGAAAAAAACTCATCAACAAGGCAGAGAAGAGGGAGAGAGGACAGCTTAGGGTTTAGGGTTTTGACTAAAATAAGATTTTTTTTGCAAGAGTAGATAGGAAGACCTTTCTGCTGTGCTAACCATCCAAGCACGATGCAACAACATTGATGAGGGGGGAAAATAAAAAATGAAAATTGTGCATGAAAATTGTACCTCAAAGGCTTTTGCAACACGCAACAAAGTGGCTTCCTGCCATGGGCGTCCTATCAATTGCAAACCAATAGGCAACCCTTTTGAATCATGACCCACCTGTATGCACACAAAGAAAGCACAATCCACAATGATATGAGGTACTCAAATCTGAACAATTTTCCCTGATGTCTAGGTATCTACCAGTGTTGTTGGCAGGTTCTGGGATTTAGGCAGGTTCAGGTTCAGGTTGTAGGCCAGGTTCTAGGGTCCCCAGACCAAAGGTCTTGAGTTTTGTTGGAACCACTATTAGAACCTAACCAGGCAACCAGCCTCTTTCAAACATAAAATTAGAACCAAACTGGGGGTGCTATCCCGTTTTAAGCAGATTTATGTTCTCTAGGTAAATAAGAACAACTTGATTACAAAAAGTATAAGCCTGGCCACACATTTTATGTAATTTATTAGTTGTACATAATTAATGATACATAATCTCAATCTTGAACTTTGTGTAGTAGTTGAACAAACTAATACTACACCAAAAATATTTGTTTAGTTGTGTGTAATGGAGATGGAACTGGAACTGGTCTTAAACCAGAACAGCTCTAAATTCTTTGTGAACATGACCAGAACCAGAGGTTTTAGAAATCCAAAGAACCATACTGGAGGTTTCATCAAAAACAAAAAAAGAGTTAGAAACAGGACCAAAGGTTCCTTTTGAAATCAAGAATCAGACAATACTGGTATCTAAAAGCCACGATCACTTGGTTAACTGCAAGGAAAACTGTTCTGTCTTTCTTTCTTGCTATGTGTCATCAGAGATTGACATCACTTACTGGAACTGAGATGGCAGGGAGACCCAAGAAGTTTGGAGCAACTACGAAGCGCATCAAGCCACCTGGAAGATCAGCATAAAAACAGCAACACTTAGCACTATACTGTGTCAATTTCCAAAGTCCATACACGATTTGTGCTGACTTCCACACCATAGTACATATGTTTCACTATCAAGACCAGCTGCAACAGAGAAGAGTACAAGCGATGGTTGCAATGAAGATTCACCAGTCTTCTGTAGATCACTTTCGCCTACACTCAAAGCTGATAATGGAATCACTGGAGCTGAGGAACTGCAGTGGCATGATGAGGCAAATTAGAAAACTGGATGGATATCTGTAGCTTGCTAAAATCTAAGCTGGCATTGTTAGGTCACAATATAATGAATCAGACATTGTTTCATCTACTTGAAAGGAAAAACCATTACTACTTACGCAGTAGTGGGACACACGATCACATCAACAGTCTTGAAAGCCTGCATGTGAAAATACATTGCTCGCCTCCTGCATAACATGTGTTCATGATGGAAGGCACATCAATATCAAATGAGATTGCAGAGAAAAACTGTGCAACAACACTTGGAAGGTATAACAACTGCTGTGTTAGTTCCCGCCAAAGCAAAAACAAACATGACAAGAGCATTGAGTGAGAAGGACCGCATCCAAAGGAAGCCAGGGTGTGGTTAAAAGCACTGAGAGTTCGGACACAAACCTTATTTTCTGAGCAGCTAGAAAATCACTGGCAGTGAAATATTTGAAAAAAGATAGAGTTGCTCGAGTTTCATAGCAAAGTTCTTTCAGCCTGCAAGGTCATAATAAGCAGTTCACAGTATGCTCTCAAAAAGTATTCATGGAGATGGCATAATACACCAACCATTGTGCCAAAATGGCTCATGACCAAAGGCAATATGGTAACAAAGACAGACTGAAGAATTCAATGACTTCGTGTTGCACAAATCTGAACTACCCACAACCAAAACGTTGTGGGTAAGTACAAGAACTCACAAAGAATCATCATAGCCTTGGAAACCAGCTGCATATTCAGAGCCAACTGTTGCAAGATGGCCAATTCTCAGCTCCTCCAACTCAGGCAATAAGATTCCCTTGGTCTGCAATACATCATGCCAACCTTAGACCTCCTTCAATCGGCAGCGATTTTAGCGAGGGTATTCCAAGCAATCTAGTTGAAGAATCTCCAGAGGGAGGAACAGAAACAGATCCAAAATACTTGGTTCCACATTCTGGAGTCTATATCTAACATGCATACTGATTTGTTCCTCACCTACTGAGTTTAATAAATAAGAAGAGAGGTGCAAAATCCTGATCACCAATGCTGTCCGTGGTAGTCACACTTACTTTCTCTAGCTAGAAAGTTGCTAAAGGGTTCAGGGTTTCAATGGGAGCAGCCTTTCAAGCAAGTCAGACATGATTTTAAGACAAACCTCAGTGCCATACTCCTCCAACACCAGTTCCAGGCTCTTGTTGCAGATTTCAAGTACTTGTTTATCCAGAGTGAAATTAAACCACTGTACCAACCAACAGTTCTATTAGGTCTTGCTTAGAAAAGGGAACTGGCAGATGATTCGGCACAACAGAAGCAAGGGGTAATGGTGCACATGTGAAGTTTGCAGACTGTAGGGAGGGGGCTCACATCTGGATATTTCCCCAGCTTCAAATGGCTCATCAGATGATGAGGAGTCTCATTTAGCATTGGCAGACATGGCAGTAGCTGCAGTAATCAAAGAAGGGAAGCCTCTTGGTCAGTTGATGTAAATGACTGATTGCCACAACTATAACAATCAACAGTATTGGTATATGATGAGCTGTAGCAGCTACCCAAAATGCAAGATCCATTTCCATGTCAGTTGCAGAAGTTCTTCTATACTTTTGAGCTGCAAGTATTATCTACTGTCTACAAAACAGTCAGTCATGACACTGCAGAACTGGTCACTACTACATGCGAAACTTACAGGCTGAGAATATAATCTATCATTTGGGTGCCTTCCCAGCATTGCCGCATATCTGCAACCGAGAGACACACCATCAAATGATGATGTCAAACTAGGGTTTTAAGAATTAAGGTGGAAATTTTGTCCATGTCCAATTTTCTATTGTCACCCCCCTCACCATCCCTCTCATCAGCAAGATTGATTTATGATAAAGTCCCACCTCTAACAGGAGCACATCCTTTTCCCTTTTACAATCAAAATGGCAGGAAAAAAACCACTCACACAAGTAATGCATCTTCTGTTGTTGCTGCAATCGGACCACAAGACTCCATGGACCATCCCACTGTTGCCAACCTGCAAACAAGTTGAGAGCACAACAGAAACATGAGCACCACTACCCCCACCACTACCTCCAGGGTCAACAAACTGTATGGTTATTCATCTTGTTGAGCATGTCAATAGCAGCTTTGAAGAGTTCAACAGTCATACAGTCGTTCAGATTCAAAATAAAATGTGGATGATTAGCTAGTGAAGATGCCAGAGGACACATTTACCCATGATTTGTTGTTCGACCAAAGGTGGGTTTGAGGCCAACCACTCCACACAATGACGAGGGCACTCTGATTGAACCTGCATTTACAAAAAACCATCACATTTGTTGTGTGTTGCATGCCACAGGCATTAAATTCAAGGAAAAGATTGCTATTCACCAAGAACAGGCAATGAGGAACAGGATGAAACGTAAAGGAGCCTTTGACTCATTTCTAACCCTCTTGGGTAAACTAGAAAAGCTAACAGAAGAATGGCAAACACAAGGTGTGGACAAAATGTTTGTGTTGTACCTGAACACTATTACCTTCTACCAGATTAAGAATGGGTTTTGAAGAGACAAACCTCCAACATCAGTACCAAGAGCTACTGGGCACAACCCGGATGAGACTAGTGCAGTTGATCCTGAGGATGAACCTCCTGTATATCTTGTTACATCATGTGGATTTCTGGCTGTCCTGTTTGAGCATTTTTGAGAAGAGATTAGGCTCATGTATCAGCCATCCATCCATCCATCCTTGGTCACAAACTCCACAAGAATCCCAAATTCTGCTTCCAAGCATCCAACATGAGGCATAGGAAGATGGATTGAAAGGGGAGAGCTGGGTACGGAAAGGAAGAATTCAAGTAGACACCAGCCACACATACATACCCATAGATTGGGTTGTTGCCTGTGGTTCCCATGCCAAGCTCGTGCATGACTGCTTTGCCCACCATTATCATACCACACTGTCTCAGCCTTGCAACACAAACTGCATCATCCTTCACTTCTCGCACTTTGGCCATCCATTTTGTTCCAACTGGCACAAACAAACCAAAAGAAACTGTGAAACATGTCAAACACACCTGCCAACAATTAAAACCTGGAATTGAATTTTAGGTCTGACATCAAGGATTTGGAGAAGGGAGAAAGTACCAGTGCTCGGATGTGGAAGACAGTCCACATCATCCTTCACAGCAAGTAAAATGCCATCCAGTATAGATAGACTTTTCCCTGCAAAAATGATGGGTGGACTGTCAGCATTAGATGTGTCATGCATTTCAAGGTCTCTGTCATCTTTTGGAGCAGCTCTGGAATTATGTGATTCAGCCTGTTTCTTGCAGAAAGATGACTTCTGTCCTGCTGATAACAGAATGTGAAGCAAGCCATTTCCAAACAGAAGAGAGAATAATTCATATGTTCATGTTAGCCTTATTTTGCGACAGATGGATTGATTTACCATTTGCATGGCGTTCAGTTGATTCCTTGGCTTGTTTGCGCACATCATCAGCAATGAAGGAGATGAAGAATGTCAAAGGAGGATTCTTTGTTTTTGATTCCTCAACTGCAGCAATAAATCGCTCAGCCACCTGCAAGGCCCCCCTAGCTAGCTTACTACTGAATCTTTCTTCATTTTCCTATTCCTCTTCTTCACATCGCAAATGCAATTTTTTGAGTTGAGAGGAAAGTCTCACTTCCGTTGGTGTTGTATGGCCGGTGCTGTATGCCTCAGCATAGTCCCGTATTGTCCAGTAAAGAAAGGGATTTGACCCATCATGAATGTGGGGCACTTTGGTTACAAATGCTGGCAAGCATTCAACAGCAGTAGCCACTCTATCCACAGGATTGCTCCCTTCATCCAAGTGCCTCACAGAAGCTTCAGGTGCTTCTGAAGTGCAAAAACAAGATAAGGATTATATCAGTTCAAGATCTTCTGCACATTTGCTGCATGGCTTCCATTTTTTTTGGGTATATGTCAGAGATCACATATAACAAGTAGATAGGACTCATAGCTCTTACCCTGAGTTGGGTATTCAGGCAAATACATGGGAGTATCTGGAATGACAACATCCCGCAAAATCTGCCAAAGAACAGGAGAGTGTGGATAGTTGACCAGTCAAAACTACATACTGCCAGCATGTAATCAGCACATGAAACACACACACACACACATGCACCACCACCGCCACCACCACCACCCAAAATCCCCTTACACTTACCATGGACATTCATCAATTGGCTCTGCGAGTGTGAGAAAAAAAAAACCTGTGGAAAATGATTCAACTTGAGGAAGTTGGACTTGATAAGGTTGCCAAAGAGAATACTTTCTTCAAGAAAAACAAACAGCTTGAGCTTCCATCCAACCAATGCTGGTGCTGCAACCACCAGTATCAACAACAGCTCAGCAGAATAGGTACATGAAATGAATAACTTGAGCCTGAAACATGGAAGAAGCTTTTAGAGTACCTAGTGCAAAATATAACAAAAGCAAACAGTTGCTGGGTGATCAGGATGCTAGAAAATCTGTTATCAAAATCTGTCAAGTGTCCTATAACATAATTTAGATCATCAGCAGGAAACGAGGAAAAAAGCTTGGATTCTGCAACTCAGAGTCAAGAGGTTGCAAGGACATGCTGCAGCTCATCAATCTTCAGCACAAGTTGACAGACTTTAAACACCAAGAGAGGAATTGGACCCTAAAGCAGCAAATGCTTAGAAGTTTTGCTTCCCCACACACTTGAATAGATGTGAGGTTTGCTCTAGAAGATGTTACAGATGATGGGTCCTCTTCATTTCTCACTTTTGATCCCTCAACTGCAGTGAAGAGAAAATCTGTGTACATGGGGTACAGTAGCCTCTCTCCAACACTTTTTTTTCAAAGCAAAAGTGAACAACAGCTTTCCCATGAAAGGAAGATCATACAATGACAGAGAAAAAGAGAGAGTCCATTCAAAGATAGACAAAGAGGAATATGAACATGACTAAGAGGCTGAGTAGTATCACTTGCCAATAACTTTCGGTGGCTTGTATTCCACTGGGCCATGTAGCACCTCTTCCACTGGAAGCATAGTCTTGATAACCATTTTGGGATGTTGCTTTTACTCCTGATCCTGGATCTAGTGTTTTTGCAGAGAATCTAGAAGTTGGAAGACTTGTATCTTCTCTACACACAAAGAAGGAAAGCACCACCAAAACTGCATCACGAGATTGAAACTTTTTTCTCTACATCCAATTCAGTAACAAACCTTCTGAGCTACATGCACAAAGCTCCACACCAAACCCTGCCAGATTTCAGAAATGTTTACTTGCATCAAAACAATCCTTGCATGACGCATGGGTAGTAGTACTCTGTCCGAGGTGAGAATCTCTAGACACATCTGTTGCGAGGAGACAGAATGAGCATTGCATTCAGCATCATGTGAAGGCAATTTTTTTATTCACTGCCTAAGTTGTTTTTTTCTCTTATTGGTCTATATAGTTAACCCTAATCTGTGAGCCTTGCCCGTTGTGTCCAATAAGTTTTGCTTTCAAATCAAACTCAAACATACAAGTATTGTTCAGGAAAGGAAAAAGTCTCAGAATCTGATCTTCTCCGCCTCCTCCCGCACAGCAACCAACTTTTGTGATCTTCCAAAAACTCCTCTAAATATGTGCAACCACAATAACAAGCAAGAGATGGCAACGCATGAGCTCCAAGAAGTCTTTCCATCAAACACAAAACGCTCTCGGAACTAGAATCACAACCCACTCTGGCGTGTTCTGTTGCTGAGAGAGCGCTCTCTGGATGGCTCGTTCCTTCTCCCTCTCTTTCTCTCTCTCGCCACTGCGACTCAGCAGAAGACGACGTTCCAGGGAACAGCCCAGGCAAGGACATTCTGCCACGGAAGAGCTGACTGAATCAGAGAGAGGGCGCTACTTCGATTTGCGGAATCGTCTGCCCGGATACTGAAAAACTAGAATAGTTTGCAGAATAGTCTGCCCGGATACTGAAAAACTATAATAATTTGCAGAATCGTCTGCCCGGATACTGAAAAACTAGATTGATTTGCAGAATAGTCTGCCCGGATACCGAAAAACTAGAATGATTTGCAGAATCGTCTGCCCGGATATTTTATTAGGCCCTGTCCCCACAGTGACAGGGACTATCGCATTCAATCCAACTTTTGGAAGTTTTACCTTATTAAAACTGGTTTCACATTACGTGAACCAGTTTTTTTGGTGTAAGTGTTTAGACTGTTTAGATTGGAACGGATTTTTTTTTTTGGGTTGTTCAGAGTGTGGACACACTAGATAGATGTACATAAATCTTATGTCATTGCATGAGGTTTGAAGTGATGAATGTGTTGAAGCCATTTTTTGACTATTGCATTTTCATTTCAATTTTATAGCATACATAATATGTTGGTTCTTATGTTGAATCCTTATTAGTTTAAAATTTTTATAATTAATTTAGAATTATGGCGGACTTGAAGTGGTAGTGCAAATTGCTGCAAATATATTATAATATGCGAAGTTTTGATGTCATTATTGCTAATTGCTTACAATAGTTTGACACCAACCCCCCTTGCTTGCTGCTAAACCTTTGGATATTGGTTTTTACTAGAATTAGATGTGTTTGGAGCTTTGGCGTCAACAATGAAAACTACCATGGAGCTTCTCAAAGTTGAGTTGGTGTTTTTTTAAAAGAGCCTATAATACCAAATGAAACTTTCCATCATTTCAATTGGTGGGGTGAAACATAAACACCACCAATTTCCAAATATTGGGTTTTGTTGCATGTGAAGTGATGAGATTATGGGGTTACAAAATTAAAACAAAAAAAAAATCTTCAACAAGGTTTGGGATTGTCATACCTCTAAAGTGCTGCCATGTTGAAATTAAGAATTTGGACAACTTAGTCCTAATCATCAAAAATTGGCTAAATGACCTTAAATCAAGGTGTGTGTTTAGTTTAAGGGCCAATTTGATGGAAGAATAATTGGATATTGAAAACACTTTCTTTGAAGAGAACTAAGAACTACTTGTACAATCTACCTATTTGAAAATAATTAACTTAATGTTGAAGGCTACAAATTGTAGAACAACTCTCATGCAAAACAGTTACATGAAGCTCATCTAGGGAAGTAAAAAGAATTATATTTTAGTTTGTTTGCTAAAATAATATTTTGTAATTTGAAGCAATTGAACTTTTTTTGTTTGATGTTTTCATACGTTTGTCTTGCTTTTAAATTTTTAAATGGACGTAACTTGTTGTTTGTCAAGAAAGAATATGTTTTTGTGTATTTGGGGGTTCTTAGGAAACTGAAAAAAAATTATAAAATATTTTTGTGATAAAATGTGAGATAACAACAAGAGAAACAACTTTGGATGCCCTTTTCTTATCTTGCTGACTTTGGCACAATGTTTGTAATGATAATCTCACACTTTCTTCATCTTTGAAGATGTCTTTTGTAAAGAAAATGATGTGAACTTTGATTCTACTTGTCATGTACATGCCTAGGTCTTTGTCTGTTACTTTTCCAAAAATGTTATACATGCCCGTATTTGAAAACAAAAATCAATATATGTCCATACCCACAGGGCCTACTTTTTTGATTAAAAAAATTTATAAAAAATAAAATATAAAGCCCAAGCCCTCTGAGCTTTATATATATATATATATATATATATATATCTTAATGCACTGTCTGTCAATTATTTAAATCACAAACAAGATGGAAGGTTTCAATTTTCTTTTTCCAAAGAACCTTCCATTTTTGTACCAATTAAAATTTCAAAATTCTTTTACAGAATAAGGAAAGGAACTTTTAAATTTTCAAACGTTCTTTTACATAATAAGGAAAGGAACTTTTACATTTTCAAACGTTCTTTTACATAATAAGGAAAGGAACTTTTAAATTTTCAAATGTTCTTTTACATAATAAGGAAAGGAACTTTTAAACTTTCAAACGTTCTTTTACATAAAGGGGGGGCAGGGCAGGAACTTTTCTTTGGCTCTTCCTGGGATTTGGGGCCTCGCCTGGGGGGGGGGCTACCATCCTTGGGTGGGCCCTCAAAGCCAGGAAGAGCCTCAAAAAAGTTCATTACCGTTTACTTCTCATCTTCTGGATGAGAAGCTTCTTTTTTTTCATCATTAAGTTTCTGATTGTTTTGAAACTGCGCTATCTCTGCAACATTACTCCCTAAGAGCATCTCCACCGGTGCTCAGTATGTCACTCTGGATAATAAAATTAAATGTCTACGTTTAGCTTTTTTTGGGCAACCCCACCAATAAAACTGTAACTGGAACTGCGCATACGTGGGAACTACTAATAGCAAACCACCTGGACCAATCATTATAATCGATCAATCAGAAATACTGAGCCACAGTCAGGTCCAATTCATTACTCTTTTTTGGGAGGTGCACAACTGTGTCGCGCCTTTCACCAGCCACGGCAAGGCAAGGTGCACGAATTTGGTGCAGAAAAACCAATTTCGTCAGATAAACCGGCACATTTTGATTTTTTGCAATTAAATTTTACTGTCTGGAGTCACATACTGTGCACCGGTGGAGATGCTCTAACTAAGTTCCAATTACAACTATGTTTTCTCTTGTACTTATTCCCCTTTTCTTCATCCAGTAAAGCTCATGAATTCATGAATTATTGAATCCTTCGTTCATCTAGTGAAGCTCAATTATGAATTATTGAGTCCTTTCTTCATCTAGTAAAAGATCAGTCATTCACTATTGGATCCTTCCTTCATCCAGTAAAGCCCATTCATGAATTATTGAGTCCTTTCTTCATCCAGTAAAGCTCATTCATTAATTATTGAGTCCTTGACATTGCACCTGGTGTTGTACTTCCCCCTACACATTTTGTCCCGGGACACCCAATGTCATGTCATGCTGACATTGCACCTGGTGTTGTGCTTCCCCCAATGTCAACGACAAATGAAGGTGCCATGCGACTTGTACAAGGATTTTTTTTTTGGGGAGGGGTGGGGGGAAAATGCAGCCCAAGTCGTCATATTTGAAGAAATGTTTTTTTTGTGTGAATTCACTCACGATATTTTAGACTATAAGGTCCATCAAGTGGCTGAACTAATTGCAAAGCCCTACAGGGACAAGGACTATCACATTGGATCTAACTTTTGGAAGTTTTCCCTTATTAGAACTGGTTTCAAATTAGGCGAACTGGTTTCCTTTGATGAAAGTGTTTAGACTATTTAGATTGGAATGGATTTTTTTGGGTGTTCAGAGTGTGAACACAGTAGATAGATGTACAACATCTTTATCTATTGGCAGGGCAAGCGTGTTTATGATGCCTTCCTTTTTTTTTTCTAAACTCTCCTCTTTGACATGTAGCCAAATTTGGCTAAGTCTTCTTGCCTATGATGGCAACACCACCAAACTCACAAAATTGGAAAAAAAAAAAACCCTTGTGGAGGAGCAATCCATGGAATCATTTGAGGAATATTCCATACAGCCGTTATGGCTAGTATGACAAGTGTTATATGACTCCTAAACCTAATGACCCTAAAAACCCTTGTGGATGAGTAATCTATTGCCACTTGCCACCACACCTATATGGAATATTCTTATTACTAGGGTGAATAGAGCTTAGGGATTTTTTGAATATTCTTGTGGCACAGGTTAAGAATCTCAGGAACATTTTCAAAATTTTAATTAAGAGAATATTCTCCCAAAAATGGGTTTCTTAACCTTCCTATAAATGATAAGATTATTCTCATACGAAGAATATTCTAAAAAGAGCTCGAGCTTCTTAATTGTTGCCATAAGAATATTCTCATAACCAAGGCCCCACGCTTATGGGAATAAGTTATGAGAATATTCCATATTATGGCATTCTTACTACATCCTAAGTAGAACCTAGCTCTAGAAATTTGACAAATTTATTTAATTTTTCCTCAAGAAATGATGAAAAGAAAACCTCAAAAAACCATTGCTACTTTTATTTTTTTATTTTAGCCGTTCCACAAAAAAATAAAAATTGCCAAGATGCAAAAATTCCCCACAAAAGAAAACACTGGTTATGGCTAGTGATAATAGCCTTTTTGCTCTTCCATAGTAGTCACATTAGTCAATCTGCTAAACCCTAAACCCTAAAGGCACACACAGGAGAGAGACCAACCAGGTAGGAAGTGCACTTGTTCTCGGGTGATGAAGCAGACATTCGGTTTCCATAGGCCACATAAACCCTAAAAGCTGATTGTGCACCAGAATGGGCATGGTCTTGCCAATTTCTGAATACCATATGGTGTTCAATGCTCCTCCTATATCTCAACTACAATTGCTACACACAATTATCATTTCAAAAAGACTTCCGTAGATTATTAGTACACCCACTCCAACTCTGCTTTTTATTCCATCCCCATGCGATCAAACCGGGAAGGCAAATACAGAAGACTTTCACACTAATTCCTAACAGTGTAAAACCATTTCTTTTCACGATTGCTTCCTCCAACATTCGTGTTTGCAGCTACTCCTCTACAAGCTTTTGGATGATGACCCAACAGCAGAAAGTGAGACAGACAGGCTGAGATGATCATCACAAGTGTCCTTGTAAAACTCTGCGTCTCTTTAACTCTGAAGTAGCCATCTATATAACAAATAGATTATGGAAAAAAAAACTCAGATTCTGCTTTTCTACCCTCCACATGCTCCTCCTGATGTTTGTATGTTACTCCAATTTTATGTTGCTCTCCCTACAATTGGGGTTCAAAACTTCCCCACAACCTGTACAATCTCCACCTTCAAACACCTCTATAAATGCAGGTTACCTCTAAGCACTGGGTACAATAGTGTACAAGGATCATCCGACTAGAGTTGCAATGTCAAGCATCTTCTACTGCTCTGCAATACTGTAATCTTCTGTTGGATCTGTGCACACACACACTGCCCCTACTAATAGAGACGGATCTTTGTAGTAATACTCTGTCGGCATGTTGGACAGGTTGATAGATGTGCGCCACATGCCCGACAGCTCTATGAGAATCAAATGCAAAGCAACAGATAAAATCATATCAGCCCAAAACACACCTCCTCATGATGGAAATAACTTTTTGGGTCATTACCATTGGTCCAACAAAATGTAAAAGAGCACAGATTCTCAAGAAAAACACAGACCAGGCAGATCATACCTGATGGCCACAATTGAAGGCCATGTCCTTCTTCTTTCTTACACAAACTGGGCACACCTGCCAAAAATTCATGTCCACCACCAACATTTTAGTCCATACCAGCAAAGCAAAATGTTGCTCTGAATCTACAATTGCCTTGTGCAAAGTAGCCCAACAGTATGGGAAAGCCAAACTGGAACAAAGGATCAAGAAAGACTGGTTGGGTGGGCAACCAGTTCTACTGCTCAGATTATCAACATCATGCAAAATATTCTTTGGTACTCTAATCAAGCTCATGCAATAGTTCTCACACTTCAGTATTCCAGTTTGGGCTTCTAGGGTACTTCACCTTAAGGTAAGTGTGTACAATGCTTCACTTTGGCTGTTTTTACACTGACCTTAAGACAACCTTCTTTATAAAACACTAACAGAAAGTAAGTTCCAACAAACCTGTCCATCTGCAGCTCCTCTCGCGGATTGGGTTTCATCCCCAAATTCTGGAGCAGTTGGGGGGGATCCTGGCCCAGATGATGGATAGCCTTGTGGAGCCCAACTACCATACTGCGGTTCTAAGTGTGTTGGTGGATAACCATGTTGAGAATAGGACTGAGGTGGCTTATTGTAGTCAGGCACATATGAACTTTGGCGTCCAAAGTTCACACTGCGTGTAGTAGATCCATAGCTTGATGGTGGAGGATGACCATAGGCAGCTGCATCAGCATGCAGCACTGCATTTGGTGGTGGAAGTGGCTTCTTTCCTGGTGAGTCTCCTGTCTGTTGCCTGTCCACAGTCCACATCACCAATGCACAAATATGACCTCAAATCTCTCAAATGCATAAGAGGCAAAAGGTATCATGACAACCAAAAGACTATGCATCTCCAGTGAGGTGCTTTTTCTCAGTCTCCAGTACCAATAACAAGGAAAGAAACAATAACTTGTTTGGTGGGTAGCAACCACACTGTTCTAGCAAGCTGACTGAGGGACAAAAGTTACAACTGGCAACAATAACTCCATGAATACATCATCCACAACAACAGTGACAATTGTTCACAAACACTGTTTTCTTACCCCAAAATGCCAAGCTCGATTGTTGCCTTGTACTGCTGTGGAATCTCCATCAGTGCTGACAGTGCAAACAATGCCTCCTTTTGTTGTGAAGGTAAGTTCCTCTCCATAATCTTAGAGAAGTTGACAAACTGCAAAAAACAAGATGACAACAAGTCAGGTTTGATTACATAAGTGGGGTCACATTTCCTACCTTCAGCTGCAAAACATATCTATGAGGTTCCTTTCAAAATTATGTTCAGGTTCAAACTAACTTTTTATTAATTTGATGAAAACTCTGAAGCAGTTCTGAAGCAGGTTCTTCAGATTACAAAACGTCAAATCTGGTCTTTCTCAAAGTGTCTCTCAAAAGAAATCAAAACCTGGTCCAGTTTGGAACCAGGCCCGGTTCCACCTATTCTACCCTCAACCCAATGTCAAAATTATGTCACAAAATTGTTGCACCACCAATTAAAAGTTGCTACATGACTAAAATGCACATCAGCCTGTTACATTTCCAAAACTATTTATTGACTGCCCACCACAGAACAAAACCTTGTATACAGAAAGATAGCAGCACTAATCTGGTCTGGGTTCCTGGTTTGGGTTCCAGCATGAGACAGTTTGTGCAGTCTGGTTCCAAGAAGAGATTGATGCTGCATGTCCGGTTACCCAGAACCAGACCAAGAACTGGCCTGGCCTGAGAATTGGACTAGAACCTGGAACCACTCAACACTGGTGGCAAACTCAAGCTTGAAGACTGGGATTGTGAATTTTACCTGGAAATTATCAAAGCTACGAGCTGGAATATTATCATCGAATTGTTGCATCATATCCCAAGGACCATCACCCACACCTATGAGAACAATAGATAGAGGATAAGCACTGCACACCCAACAAGAAACACAGTGATCAGCATTCAGGAATTGAAACATATGACACAACAGCTAACAACTGGCTAGTGAGTGTTGAAGATTTACCTGGCAGCCACAATTGCCTCAATGGTCATCCTCTCCTGTGGACTGAGGTTGTCAGGAGAAGTGTCAATGCTCCTTGTGACCTTTCTCATCACAACATGCATCATATACATCACTAGATGAGAATTCAAGTTCGTACACTCCTCAAAAACATAATGAGATAGGACAATAGAAAGTCCATGTGCAACAGGGTCCACAAAAGCTGCAAACACACTAGTCATCATGCCCTAGAATTTGTCTGCAACCAACATCAATGACCTACACCCCACAACAAGGCCATAAGTGTGCATAAAAACCTGTCCATCAGCAATTATGATAAGCACATGGTATTGGCCACCACTCTCCTCAACAATATCTACAGCTGCATTAATGATTGGAGCAAAGGATGTGGGCCCTGTCATGCACCATCAAAAAAGGAGGTAAGAAAATCAAACAGCATTTTTTTTTAGACATTGCAGGGAACTCCTCCTATCTCTGTCAGTATATTCAATGACAAATCTTCAACAGCAAATCTCAACCTACTAATGAGCCAAAAAAACCTGAGAACAGCTGAAAGGGCATGCAACCTACCAGCAAGTCTCAGATGGGGAACAATTGTCCTGTAGCGAGAAAGTGCTTCTTCAAAGCCTGCACATGGCCTATGGTCCGGAAAGAAGCTGAAGACTCTCTGATCATGGGTTGAGGCTGCAGCAGCACAGCACATTGCCAGTTGGACAATCATTTGTATTTTATAGAAACAAAACTAGTCACAACTCTTCTTGCAGGTATTACAAAGCTTATGAGCAGGTTTCTTGCAGACTGCAGTAGTACTACTAGCTACCACCATGTACCCATAACTGAAACACATCCACAACTGTCAGCTGCTTGCTTGCAATGTAGGAATACCAATTTTTTTTTGAGCATTTTGAAATGTGCTTCTGAAGTGCTTCAAACTCTCTGATGTAAAAAACAAATCTACTCAAATAAAATTTGCCAGTCAGGATGGTAGCCTACCATCTCCAAAACCAAAACAAGGGATCAGATTATCTTCATCAAAGGGTGATAGAGTCTGGCCAACAATACTGATTGCTTGCTCATATGGATTTGGCTCAGTGCCAATTGCATGCAAACTGCGCCTATTAAATGAAACCTTTCCTGCAAAACCCCAACAGCTGCAAATTGGTCACAAAAAAACTGTCACAAATTCCCACCAAAGCTGAAACCATCAAGCATATGAGAGGAGAGCAAGGCTCAGCAAAATCTTGCACCCAACAGGCTGGTTTAGCTCTATATTTTCTGAACAAGAAATTTCCTTACTGACTCAACTTTGACTTTCCGACACTCCCACGATATCAAAAAAGAGGTAAAAAGAGAAAGAGAAAACAAAAAGCTTCACATACCTGTCCACTCATTGCTCTTGGTGAAATCAATACCAACAATCAGGTTCGAGGACTCCAATCCAGCTTGCCCAAGTGCCTGCTGCACCTGTATGTGTAATTCCCAGACCAAGCAGGAAAAAAAAACCCATGAACAACAAAACAAACAAACACCATGAAATACAAAACCCCATCACCAACATCATCCCACTACACAAAGACACAATCTCTCTCTCCCTCTCTCTCTCTCAGAAATCTGTAAACCCTAAAATGTTCTAAAAAGATAGTGGCTCTCACCCATGTACCCCTTTCTTTTCTTCCATCCCCAAAACACCCATCTCCAGCAAAACACACAAAAACACAGCATGGGTACTAGTCCAAACCCAAGATGTACAAACACACAAACCACATACCTGTTCCACACTCGTGAACTGATCAGTGATGTGCGAGTACTTTCTCGACAGGCGTCTTCCCAGATTCCGTGCCGGAGGCGGTTGTGAATAATAAACCGGAGGAGCAGCAAGGCTGCCATGGCTGCTATACCCAGCTGCAGAAGAAGAAGGAGACTGTGACACGTATTGCTCCTCCTCCTCTACCAAATAGCGGTTGGAACCCGAGAGATGGGGCAAATGGGTACGAGTCTCACGCGATGGCCCTCCTCCCATGACTCCTCCAAATTTTTTTTTGCTTCTCTCAAAATTCTCGAATTCTCTTCCCACAGACACACTTCACCTCGAAACCAAAATCAACAGACACACTAAGTTGGTTCTACAAGGTTTGCTTCCTTTGCTTTGCTTGAATTTTCTTCCTCCTTTGCTGCTACTGGCGATCTAGACTCCGGCTTGCAATCCTTGTACACGAAGCTATTGAATGCCGACGGACAGACGACGATCCGCCGGAGCAGCTGTCTTGGAGACCGCAATTCCATACCGATGATCCTTGAGAACCCTAGTGACTGCTTCCGGGAAGCAAGGCACTTGGTCCCTTGTTCTCGGAAGGTGGGCGTGGAGGAGGAGGCGGCCTGTAACCAACTAACAGCGTCCCTTACAAAGTCCCTTACATCGTCCCTTAAAGTGCTCCTCGGTCCCTCAAATAGGGACACTGTGAGTGATTATTTTATTAGCCTAGTATATAAAGACTTTTGGCTAAATTTTCTCACACATAAACATGTGATGAGCCTCGGCAAGTAGGAAGAACCAACTTGCCCTTCACACATGGTAGGTACCTCACATGCCCCTTAAGGCAAACATGATGTGATCAAGGACTCCTTAGTGTGGCTCACTAAGGTGATATGGTAGCCAAGCCTAAGTTGAGGCCCAAGAAGTCTCACCCCAACACCATTAGTGTTAGCTAAGAACAAACTTAAGTAATGTGAACCCATGCCCCCCTTGCCAAAAAGGGCCCGAGACATTGTAAGTCCTAGTGAAGTCGGCCAAGGTAAGGGCCAATGCAAAAGGCATAGGAAAGTGCCTTTGAAAAGTAATGTTGGCCCAAGAAAGGTCTAAAGCATTGAGTTGATGTGAGATGCATTGGAAAAGGTTAAGAGCTTGCTTGTTGCCTCATAAGGTACCAAGTTATGAAGTTAGGATGCATGGGCTAAGTGTCTAATGGCAAATGGGACTTGGTATTTGGGTGACACGAATGACCTTAGAGGTTTGCACAAGAAGTGGGACCCTTAGCTCTCTTTGGTGGGTTAACACAATTTGACCATGTGAGGGATCATTTTAGGCAACTAAGGACCTGAGTGAAAGTCGAATCAATTAATTTAACTATAGATTTGTCTAGGTTAGTGGAATGTTTTGTCCCTTGTGAATTGGCTGGGGAAATGAACTAGGCTAATGAGTCTATGATGTGGGACATACAATCAAGGTAATCTAAGGAATGTTGCACCTTGAGTATCAAACAAGTGGGCTAAAAGCTTGGAGGAAAAGGGCACATCGGTACCAACATCATGACACAAGCTCTACAACCTATTCGGTTGTGTACTTGATGCCAAGTTAGTGATTTTGTACTTGACAACATTTTGTCATCTTCTCATTTACAAATTGTTTTAGGGAAAGTTGTGGAAAATAATGTGTTTTTTTTTTCTAGTGTCCCTCCCTCTTCTTCATGTGAACTTTTGGTCTTATGTCAATTCAATGAATTTCATGAATAAATTGTGCACAGCAAGGTTTTTTGTTTTTGTCATTTTTTTTATGGTGTAGTCTCACTGGCAACCAACATCCTCGAGCTGGTTTCCTTTTCCACTAGCCAGTGTCTGCAGCGAGCACTTCAAGCTTCCCTGCCATGTACAATGTAGCCACAGGCACTGCAGGCATCTGCAACTTCATCCAAGCGGGAGGAGCAGGAGAAGGATATGAAGGAACCTAGAAGCAGTAGAGCAGGAGAAGGATGTGAAGGAGCCTAGAAGAAGCAGAAGGAGGAGGATTGGAGGGTGCCTAGAAAGTCAAGGAGGAGGAGGAGAAGACTTATTGAGGATTCTTGTCACTTGCACACACGTACCACGAAGGGGGGGAGATGGGGTGTCGGGCATTGACAACAGGAGGAAAGTTAGGAATTAGGAGCAGCTGGGCAGGAGCTGGAAGGGACAGGAAGTCTGGAGACTGGAGTCCTCCCTCTGCGTACACTGACCACGGTCCTGGAGTGTCAGTCCACACTGGGAGGTCTTCCACTAAGTGTGCAGTGCAGTGCGGTTCAGTCGTGTTCCGTTCAGTTCAGTTCACACATTCAAACATTGTCAAACAATGAACAGAACCAAGTAAATGGAACATTCCTGTGAGAAGTAGAACTAGATTGCACTGCGACTTGATTCAACCGACTGCTGGTGCTAGCTCCGATCTAGGAACCAGTGGCAGTAGAGGAATTGTGGCGCTCAGGCTTTCTAACTATAACAGAGCTTGCTAAGGGAAGTAGCGTGCTCCAAGCTACACATGAGCTGCTGAGTAGCAGAAGTACATAGACTTTTGGGAGTTGAGAAAACAGGAGACTTTTGGGAATTGAGAAAACAGTAGTGAGTGGAGTTAATAGGGTTTTGCGAGTGTACGAATAGTGGCAGTACTACTCTTAGTACTAGTGTTTAGGGCAGGGCAAGGTTGAGCGGATAGTGTGAGGCAAAGTGAGACAAGAGCAAGGCAAAGCAAGCATGGCAGTAAAGTAGGGCCCTTGAGCAATAGCACAAGCACATGGGAAGGCACACGAGAAGTGATGGATCTGCAGCTGGGTCCACTTGCTACTCCCACCCATTGTTTGGGTTTTTGTGAGTCTACTACCATGTGTTTTCTTTTTGTTTTTTTTTGTTTTGTTTGTAGCTCCACTTCTTTTGAAACAATAGTTTTAAGGTTTGAAAGGGATTAACGGGGTTTTTCAAGTTGGGTGTTTTTGGGATTGAGGTTTAGGGTCTTGGTTTTAGACTAGATATGCTAAGTCAAGGATAGGCATGGTAGACCTTGTGGGTTATCAGTCTTTGAAGTGTTGTCGAGCATCCTAGCTATCCCAACAGGCACCCAACAAAAAGCCAGTAGTTAGCTTTACCCCTATGCCTAAATGTGTTCCTTCTTCCATCTATTCGCGCATTATTCTCATCTTTCTTAGTTTACCTCGACCAATCCCTTCACCCTTTTTAGGTCTGTTGGCCCCCTTTTTTTCACTCACCACACCCACTAGGAGCTTTTCTCATATTTGTCATGCGATCCTTTCTTCCGTGACCTTGCATTTCCTATCTTTCTTGTGGTTGTCTATTCAATGTAAAGGGGGTTTAGCACGACACTAGTTTTCTTACATTGCTCATAGGTAGTCATTTGTCTCAAGGGGAATATTGCCCCTAACTTCGCCATGTTCTCCTCCCTCTTTAGCATGGACATAGATTACATCCATAGACATCATTGATGTTTTCCATATGGGTTACCGTGTCCTCATTCTTACCATCATATCCCATATGTGCATGGAGTTGACGTTCAATGGGCTTTGCATATCTTTTATCTCAATTAACATTTGATCCTTTCGATGTTGCAACATGGCATTTTTTTTGTTATTCCTTTTTTGGTGTTTGTTATTTCCTTTACGAGGTAGTGAAAAAAACCATCAAGATAGAGGCGTTTGTTTACGTCAATACATGGGTGATGATTAGGAAACATTATAGGAAGAACATATGATTAGAACATTCGTTATAGCTTATCATAAATGTTTCAAGTCGATTCCAAATCTTACCCCACCTCCATCAACACAATTATGTTGTGCACGGTCCTTACTCATGTAGGGGAATACACTTGAACAATACACAAATTAACTCCAAGCACACTTGCAACCCCATCTAATGAGACCATGGGAGTCTTTCACCTTCTCCACACACATGGTAAGGTTGATCTCCCCCTTTCGGTTAATGATTTTCGTCTTAGGATGAAAGTTACTTTAGATCGAAAGGCGTTTGTTTATACTTTAACTCGTTCACCACATCTTTCTTCTAATGGTGCCTTAAATATGATGTATGAACTTTTATGAAAATTAACAATTCTCATTTGTTTGACAATTATATGCACACCCACCCCATTGTATTTTTCTCAGGCTTCCCAACATGCGGATTTCATAATCATTTTGTTGAAGTTAAATACGCAACAAGGGGACCCATTGGGAGGAATGTTGTTTGCTTTGGCTCACCTTCACACTTTTCACCATATAGCAACAACCCACCTTACTTGTGTTTTCCTTTCCTTGGTGAATGATACACATAGTTGGTCTTGCATCAAATGTAGTTCCTACGTTTTTACAATTGCAAGAAGAATTATTAGCATTAAGTCTTTTAACGTAGCCAGTGAAGTGCATAGTTTGGTCTCCTCAAGGGTTGGACCATTCTATATCACTTCCTTCTAACTTTTCTACTTTCAACTCGGGGTTTCGTATTTTGGGTCCATCGATGGGATCCACGTCATTTGTTGAATCATTTATGGTAAAGGTTATCCATGAAG
>Ga0209208_10000884_pt1 | contig 40845 bp, 25 predicted proteins | sample S1TSphfallax_3_FD_187694 | JGI IMG/M metagenome (GOLD analysis project Ga0209208, IMG submission 187694) | Host-associated microbial communities from peat moss isolated from Minnesota, USA - S1T2_Fd - Sphagnum fallax MG (SPAdes) (version 2) | ecosystem: Host-associated > Plants > Peat moss >... | reverse complement strand
ACCAAACCTGTAGCCCTCGTCGAGATCTTTCCAACGACGTATCGCACTCTCAATTCGGAGGTTGGGAAGAGGTGGATTCCCGACTTTTAGTGGTCGAGAGTCAAACTGTCAGTTTGACTCCCGGCCCTTCTTTTGCCCATAACTTAGGCGACAGATGTCCAAATGGCCAATGCGAGGCCATTTTCGATATCTACGCTTCAAGAGCTTTTCAATGACACCAAGAACACCCCAATGCGAGTTGTTTTGGGCCTTGTTGTCGAGCTCCGAACATTCGGGAGTCCCGGAGGACTCCAAATCCTCACATTTTCCAAGTGTTGGGCTTCACCCCCACACTTGGCCAAAGTAGGGTTGCGACAATTGAACATTTTGTGTCCATTTTTGGATCTATTTTTAATTTAAGTTTTTGAGGTTCATTTGCTATTAATCTTTGGAAAGGACATTCTTATCAACTCAATAGAACACATGGATGGTTTTTCCTCATATTTTTACCTAGCTTGATGTTATTTTATTGTTTTGAATGAAAGAAAAAAAGTTTCAATGGAAATATTTAGATTGTTTGTTTATTTCAACATGTTTTTTACAAGAACTTGTAAAAAGTAAATCTATTTTGGATTTGTGCATGTACATTTACAAAATATTGATCTTTGAATGTGATTGAACTTGTAAATGAAATAAATTTTTTTGTAGAATTGATAGGATGTTATTGGCTATTTATTACCTAGTGATCTTTGGGCTCAAAACAACACATAAAAAATGTTTAGTTATGGCCTAATGTACTAGATGATTCCAATCATAGGCTCACTTTTTGTATCGTAATACAATTTTTTGCAAAGTGTCATGCATCGACATGTTATTAACATGTCATATAATGAGTAATATGTCAAATTCATGGCTAGATTTAGATTGTCAACTTGAATAAAAAGACATCTATATAAAAAAAATTGGGGCTATAGATTTATATGAAATAATAAAAAATTTAGATAAAATCTATTGATTATCAATTATTGGTTCAATAATCAGTAAAAAAGTCATGTTTCCACTAGTGTTGGGTAGTTTTGAATGGTTGACTTTTTAAAATTTGAGAAATTGTGTGTTCTTGGGTATTTGAAAAGTTATTTTGATAAAAAAATCAACCAATTGGATAATTTTTGTACTCTTTCCATTTTAAAGAATTAGTCAATTTTATAGGTTTGGAAACTTGGACATGATAGTTACATTTAGACTAAGTTTTATTATAAAGTTAACTAGTTGTTTGAAATGACTATCCTTTGACCCCATTATACCATTGATTTTCAAGGTTTGAAAAAAAATTCCTTGGGTTGGGTTTTTGGGAAAAATTAACTAACTATGACGTGTTCCTAATTCCTTAAGGGATTCAAATGTGAGTCTAAACTGAAAACAATAGAAGAGTAAGGAGTCGAGGCATGTTCCCTGGCTTGCAACACTTTGGAGGGGTAGAGGGGCATGTTGTAGCTCCGGGACGGGACTAGGAAGAATTAAGAAATTTCAACTACTCACACGAACCTGCACAAAACCAACACAAGGTGATTAGTGCATAGTTGGAGCACTTTTGGTGCTAAGACAAGCCACGGGCAATTCTAACTCATAAGATTCATCACGGCCTGGACTAGAAAGAAGCCACCACCTTCCCCCCCTTATAGTATACTTTGTGCCTTTCTAGGAGGCTCACATCCAAATGACATTTTATCTCAGAACTCCCAAGTGAGAGTCCTGAAATTGCCAAAGTTGGGACTCCCACGACTTTGGGGGCCCATAACTTCATGTGCAAACCTTGGATTGAGATGAGTTCTAAAGCAAAGTTGTAACCTTCATCGAGATCTTTTCAATGGTATTTTGCATGCCACCTGTAAACGAGGAAATCGGGGTGATTCTTGACTTTTAGTGGTCGGAAGTCAAAGTGCTAATTTGACTCCCGACCTTTCTTTTGGCCATAACTTGTGTTTCAAATGTCCAAATGGGTCATGTGAGCCCATTTTAGACATCTACATTTCAATATCTTTTCAATGATATAAGGAACTCCTTAATCCATTGAGTTTTGTCTCTTGCAATTGCTCTCTAAACCTTCAAGAGTCCACTGGGACTCCAACTCCCAAAGTGGGAGTTCTTTTGGGAGTGTGAAGGTCTATTCCCTCACACTTTCTTACATTCCTGGGAGCATGTGGCATGACTCCCGGGCTTCCCTTTTGGCCCGTAACCTTGTAAGCCCTTGCCTTGGTCGCAAGCCCAAGGCTAAGGTTGTGACAAATTACATGAATATGTTTACAAGGTTCTTAAGCAAAAACCTTAGTTGGTTACATTTTGTTGGTTTTTTAATCAAGGTTCGTCATTTGAAATGATATCAAAACATTTGTTTTAATTTTTTACAATTAACAATTTTCTCTTTAATAAATTTTGTCATTTGGCACTTATTTTATTATAAAACCTTTTGGAATTAAGCATGATGGGACAATTCAAATACTAGACAAAATACAAAGCTTACAAATCATAAATCCACAAATTACAAATCCATTGATGAACCTAAAAGCATGAAGAATGCATTAAGTATTTTGAAGGCCAAAGTTTAAAATGAAGAACTAGCCATGAAACAAAATCATCTTCACATTAAAATTGTGTGGGTTAGATTGTTGGGCCATTTGTAAGCTTTAAAAATATGAACAAGATGTCACAAGAGGGAATTGAACCACTCACCTTCATATCGACATGTCAACCTGTAATTAACCATTCAACCATTTTAAGTGATGACTAATAATGTCAAGTGTTTTCATTTTAATGAATTCCACTTATGACTTCAAATAATTTTTTCTTTTTTTCAAAATCTTATGGAATTTTGTGGTATGAAAGGGTGAATGCATGGTATGGTGGCTCATTTTAGGCAGATGCTTCACTCCATAGGAGTCTATAAAAACTTTACTAAAGAATATGGTTAATTGTTTATCATAACTTATGATTATAATCATTTATAAATTGATGTTCATACATTTGTGAACATTCATATTCTATTTTTAAACTTAAATAAAATGATGATGATGTTAATTGTTTTAATGGAGGCAATTTAAGAAAAATCATAATATTTGGAAAAATGTTTTATAAAATCCATATGAATAATGGCCCTTTTAGATATTTCATAATCAATCACTTTTAGAACAAAAAAGTTGAAAGAAAAAATAATTTGTAATTCATAAGGATTTATGAAGATAAGGTCACATTTTAACCATTTTAAATTCCATAAAAAATATTTGTTAAGGTTTTCAAGAAAATGGTCCTAAGAAACTAGTCCATACATTGTCCTTCAAAAGTCCATTATTAACAATAGGCGTAACATTTAAGAAAAAATTAAAATAAATAGAAGTAAATAAATTAAAAAAAAATTATATTAGTTTCATAACCAAGTTATGAATTTAGAATTGATTATCAATTAATAAATTGAAACATATATTTATCATCGCATTCATTTAAACCCTAAACCCTTTTGTTTAAATGAATGTGGTGATAAATGCATAGTAAGGTGGCTCATTTATGGAATCATATTCATATTTTTACAATGAAGGCAAGGATTCAAATTGTTTAAAAAGACATCTATATTATGTCCAATCTATGACATTGTTCTAGTTATAATCATATACCAATCCATTATAATCATGAAATAGTAAATGTAATAAAAATTCAAAATAGTCCTTTGCAATCCTTTTTAGTTAGACCGTCTTTTTAGGTACCTTAATTGTGAATATGCCCCTATTATAGGGTGCAAATTCTTTAAGGTGTATTAAAATCTTGTCACACATCATCATTTATTGTCTTTATTATCTAGTCTTTTTTTACCATGTAAATACACATTTATGGATGATTATGATGAAATTTATAATTGTAATAGTCTATAGTATAATCCTTTTGAAATTTTTGACAACTTTTGATTCATTATTTTATATGAAGATCAAAATATAAGATAAAAAATGTGTGCAATAAAGATTAGGCCCTTTTTGTTTTGTGTGGTACACCTTAAATTTTTTTCACTTTACATACTTATTTATAATGTATTTACATACTTGTCCATTTAATTTAATTATTACCTACACATTTATTACCTGCCTACCTACTAATTGCATACATGAAAATTGTGAGATCAATTTAGGCAAGGCATATAGATGTATATGCCATCGAATTTCTTAAATAATATTAAAAATGACTTAATTGTAGCAAATGTTACACGTCACAAGCCACATTACATTTGGAACAAATTATATTAATCATTGTATTGTAAGCATTTAAGGCACATACAATATTAGTACACATGAAGGCAACTAAAAAATGTGAATATATAATGTAACTTTTGTAAAAGATGATTATTCCATTTTGTAATCAACAATCATTGAGAAAATGAGTTTTATTGTAAACCATCAAATATCACCATATGGAAATTGAAAACACCCAAAGACATACCTAGCAAGATTTAGGAGCAGACAACTTGAATAGAATAAATTTAATCTAGACTAGTGTTGGTTAGTTCTTGATTTTTACACAAATTCTTGTGTTTAGGTTAAAGGTTTGTAAAATGAAAGACCTTTTGGTTGTAGGTCTAGGTAATATTAAAAAAAATTAAAACCCAGTGGTTGTTAGGTTGATCAAATTTTTTTGACCAATGGTTTTGGGTCCATTGGGTCCAACCCTTGTAAAAACCTTTGGTTTTGGGCAATGGTTTTTGGAGTGGGTTCTAGTTCATTCCGAGGGGACGATTCCAAAGTTGATTTCTAAGCAATTATGATATTTTTGGATTTTGGTGTTCCCACAAGTTCCCAAAAAATTTACATGGTGTAATCACATTAATAAGAACCAAAATAGTTGCAACTAGTACTTGATTTTTCATCTTTTAGTGTCAAAAAAAATATCAAAAGCATTTATGATAGTTTTTTTAATACATTATGAAAATATTATGTGATATAATTTGAAATGAATATAATGAGAATAAAATATTAGAAAATAGTTATTAAACATTGTAACTTGGCACTTATTTATTGAAAATTTCTTTTAAAAATGATATATTTTGAAATAGATTCTTTAAACATATATTTACATAATAACATATCATCACAGTTTCTTAGAGTCAGATTTGAGTTTTTTCAACTTCCAAATAACATATTCTTAAAATATTTTGAGAAGATTTCAAATTAAGCAGCCACCAAAGTAAGCAGGTCTAGCTCTTGTCGTCCCATTTGCACCTTCCCAAAAACAACAAGAGAGGAACAACATCAAGAACATCACAAAATATTTGTGTAAAGGCTATTTTAGTGATACAATGGAAGATGCCCTTACAAGTATTAAATCTTAAGGCTAAGACCTAAAACCCTAGAATCCTAAAAACTTGAACATAGAAACCTAAAAACCTAGAGACCTTTAAACCCTATCTAAACCTAAGACCCTAGAGCCTACCTGACCCTGAGACCCAGACCCTATTAAAAAAACCCTTAAAACCTATTGGGTCCAAGTCTTTGCTAGCTCTGGGGCCATCTAAAACACCCGGTCTGGTTCTTGGCTGATTTGAGGTTCATGTAGACACCATCAGTTCTGGTTCTTCGACCTGGATCTAGACCTTAGATCTGGAAACCCAGAACTGGCCAACATTGATGCAGAGCAATGAATAGCTTGACAAATGTGAAATTGGGGAGATGATAAATAAATAGAAATAGTTGGCAATAGCTCGTAAAGAAGGGGATCACAATCTAGAGATATCAAGTTTTTAAAAGATCAAGACGAAAAATGATTACCCAAAGCATAAAATCCTCGTAAATCTAGAGATGCAGGAAAACAAGCGGGACGTTAAGACATGAGCAGCATGAGGGGAGACATTAAGACAGTGGCGTGTATATCACCACATTTTCGTGCCGTCTCTCTCGCGGCCTACCTACAGAAATTATCCACTGAGTATCAAGAAATTTTCAGAATTACATTTGGCAGTAACTTATTTATGACTGGGCCGGCCTGGATTTGCTGCAAAACTGTTGTGGTCGCTACCGATGAGTTCGACTCCACGTGATCAGATTGTCACCACGTGCTTTATCAGTTCGTTTGCATTTATTGGGATATTCTCAAATAGTGAGGTGGTCGATTGGAAACTATGGAATCTGGATGGGGAAAGCACTGCTGTCAGTGCTTTCGGCCGCTTGAGCTAAGGGTGAAGCTTTAGGTCCAGGGCAGAAGGCATTACTTCCCTTTCAACATATCCAAGGATATGGATGGCTAACATTGTCTTAAGTATCTGTTAGCTCCCTTTGTGAGAAATCTTGCACTCCAGACCAGAGCTGGAATTTTCGCCTGGTAAGAGGCCGTTCACATGCACTGCGGCATTTCTCTGAGGTTGTTAAGTATGCTTGTATTATATGCTTAGATGCATAAGTGCTGTAAGTAACGGTTCTTCTAGGCTCGACGTTCTTTCAGATATTCTTTTTCTTTCATTATCTGACATGTCTCTCACGACTGGGGTTCAGTATTTGATTTATTCCCATTCCACTTCCGTCCCCTTGTCTTTGGAGATTTTTCCTTTTGAGCTAGTTTGGATTTTCTCCTTCTTCCTTTTTCGATCTTTGTCCACGTTTTCATGATTAGAACCATAATGTATTCATTTTACAAGTAACTGCTTTGCCACATTCTCTGAGCTAGGTAGAGTCAACACTTCCACTACTAACTGTTCGACGATGAAAACCCTAAAAATCTTACTTCTAACCAATTCAAAATCTACCATCCTGAGTACAATAACAAAACCGCCGTCAACGTCCAAATTTCCACAGTAGAGTATATGCTTCTAATAAGCGACTTCTCTCAAATTCCAGTACAAGTGTAGATGTTACTTCACGCTCCAGCTCACTTCTCTCTAGAGAATTTTTTGCAATCTCAGATGGAACATCAATATTATCTTCAGAACAAGTAGAATGTAGAACGTGGCTTGAATTTGAAAACAATGTGTGAGTGACAGCTGCACATTTAAATAGTCTGAGCATCCACATTTTTCATTTCAAAAGAGCTGGTGCAATATCAGAAAAGGCGACATGGAAAGCCAATTCCAGGACGATCTGTTGATCGATCCAGTTATTTATTTCCAAAGACACATAATTGTTAAGTACAATACAACTTGCTGACAGCGGAAGAAATCTTTATAGTCAGTTTAGTTCGAACTAACTCTTGTGTTCTACGAATTTTAGAGCTTCAAACTATTTGGACTCTTTCCCCCCACCAAGAATATAAGGTGTAGACAAACCAGCTAGAAGCAACTTGTATTGAGATTCCTTAACTTCAGAGAGGCAAATTTTTGCAGAGAAAAGTCGTAGGGAAAAAAGCATATAAGGTAGAATTTGTTTGCTTGTCTAACTCTGATCATCAAGCTTGTGCACCAGCTCGATTCACGTGAGAAAGATTGAACCCAAACTGAAGATTAATAGTACATTTCTCTTTGGAGCACCCATACCAGTGACGATGCCCAAAACAACTTCGAGTGCATTGCAGTCCAGTTTCTGATTATGTCTGATCTGCAACCTGCACTTCGCATCATGCCCACAGCACAAGTTAATCGCAATTTCACTGTAAAAGAATCCAAGACTTTGCAAAAACTCTTCAGCACTTAACAATATTCTTGTTTGAGAACAAATATACTTTGTTTCGCCAATTATCACATCTGGAAGTCCAGGCTTGCCTGCAAACTCGGTTCATTTACGGTTTAGAACCGCCTCCGCCTCCGCCGCCGCCACCTCCCCCTCCGCCTCCACCTCCGCCACCCCCTCCGCCAGAAGATCCACCTCCACCGCCTCCTCCGCCTCCCCCAGTAGATCCACCTCCTCCGCCTCCACCACCCCCGCCAGAAGCTCCCCCTCCTCCGCCTCCGCCACCTCCGGACGATCCCCCACCTCCTCCGCCTCCACCACCTCCACTTGATCCACCACCACCTCCACCTCCACCCCCTCCACTTGATCCACCACCCCCTCCTCCTCCGCCGCCACCTGAAGATCCTCCACCACCTCCTCCTCCGCCACCTCCTCCACTTGGTGTAGGACTGCCTCTACCCCAGCTGGGTGAACGTCCACCCCATGGTTTGCCACCTCCACCCCATTTTGCGCCTACAAAAAAACCAGAGTATCATGAATTAAGACGAAAACATCATGATAAACACAAAAGATTCGAGAACTCCAAATGTTTTGTCTGAAGACTGATCCCGAACCATACCAAATTTCACGCTCAATTTTTCTTCGCCGACACCGTCAACGGTCTTGCTTCCATCCGTGGAGTCTTCGCCAGCTTGGCCCTGCAACAATTCATTGTCAGAAGTTAGGCAAACCGTGAAGAGACCATCATTAGCAGATTCTCGTACCGTGCTTCAATCCTAGTCATGCAAAACTGAAATACTTTCAGTCCACGGATATAGACATCTAGTACGGAAACCTCAGTTGCTCATTTCACTAAAAGCTCAGGTACTACAAAACAAGAGATCAGCATTATGCAACTCACCTCAGTCACGGTATAAGCAGCTTCCGACTCAGTTTCAGATAGAAGTTCTCGCCTCTCAGCAAGTAACCTGCCAGCTGCGACAGGCAGCAAGAAACCATGGCAAACAAGAAGGATCACTGCAAAAAGAGCTAGAAGAGGAACTCCCGACCTCCCTACAAAACTCAGTCCAACCGCCATGATCTCAAACTCAAGCGTGTACCTCAACCCAAGATTCAAAGAAAGGATCAAAGAAACTCAGCAGAATGAGGAACTGAGAGTCTGGGTCCTCTATTTGTAGCTCCAGAATCACCAAAAGTCTCCTAATTTCCTGCGAAATTTCCAAAAAGAAAAACTCCAAGTGGAGATTGATCACAGACAGAGCTCAAGGAAAGCTTGGTTGTCGTGTTCAAGAGAGCGGAAGTAGCTAGTCAAAAAGGAGAGCGAGATTGCGTCCAAAACTTGTTACAGGGCTAAATCGATTCTGCAAAAAACCTACGTCAACGAGTTGGACGGTGTAGATCACAGACTATGCACTAGGAGCCCACTACCTGTTCACTACTGAACGGTTCAGATGAGTTGACGTTGTTCATGCTGAAGGCTGATTGCTTTTATGGTTGCCAGCTTATGTAACGTGGGTCATTTAATGTATAGTCCACTTTCTACCAGAAAGAGACGACAAAAGGAGATGTACCCACCATCAAAAAACAAAACATTAAACAAATGAAGTTATTTTTTTGTGAGGGTTTAGGGTTTAGCCAGAAGCAGCCTATTTTTTTAATTTTTTTTTTGGATATAAATTTAGCGAGTTGGCTAATTTTTATCACAAACTAGCTTAAAATATGTGTTATCCTTGGTTTTCTAGTAGCCAAATTTTCTATAGTTTCAAACAAAATTAAAAATCTTCAGATTTCTCTATTGAGAGTTGTTGTATGTAACCAAATATGTGAAGGAATCTTAAACTTTTTTTATTTTCATATCCTGTTTATAGCCATATTTGGCTAAAACTTGATTATGGATGATCGCCAGTCCAGCTACATCACAAATATGAAAATAAAAACCCTGGTCAAAAGCGACCCACAAATAAAATAAAAATTGCCAGATTTTTATATTTGATTTTCAGTGTGTAGCCATGAACATAGAAGGTTGATTAAAGATTTGTACTTAATAGATCTGGTTTATAATCAGATTTGGCTAAATCTTCCTTTGGGGTGATTGGTATTTCATAAGGATGATGGCCACTTAAGCTACATTTTTTTTTGAACTCCTTAAAAGAACACCATGGTCTGTGTTTGCATTGGAAAAAAAGAGGTGAAGGGATGAAGGCATAGATAGAGAGTTATAAGTATTCAACTGAGATCTAGTAATGATGTGTCAGTTAGAACTCTAACCCAATTTTACAATCATGGACTTGTATTGAATTTTGATTCAAGATTTAAAAAAAAGAGTTTCATCTTTTGTGGCTTGTTTTCTTGCCACTTGACATGAACAATTCGAAACTCCATAAGGTGGAGTATATGAAGATATCCATATTAAGTCATTCTTGTTCTCCTATGATTTGCTACCAACCTAATGAAGACCAAATGCAAAAGACTTTCGATCCAAAACTTGAAATTGTTTTGTCATTTCCACTCAAAGTTGCTTAGGACCAACTGAAAACAATGACAATTCAGAGAACTGACTGCCAACTTGAGTTCCATTCCTCCCAAGTAAGATGGGGTGAAAAACGCAGTTCTAATTTGTGGTGTGCACAATAGTTCACAAATTGTTCACACATCTATTTACTAAAACAAGTTTCACACATGTAAGCACCCAAATTAATACAGCATACAGGCTATGATAAATTATGGCCATTTAGGCCAAATTAGCCTTACTTTCATAGTCCATTGGTCCACCACCATATATGGAGATAGAAACCTAAAGCCATTTTTGGTGACAAACTATGAGTCCAGATGGCCTTTTATTGAAATTTGTCTTTTTGTAAATCCCATTTTTATTGGCAATATGAACTTTCACACAAAAAGTTACATGATACTATATGCTAGCTTTTTGACTTACTAGTACAATTGCCCTTGACTCTTGTAGACATGAACCCAATAATTGTCAAAGAACCCTGAATGAAAAAAAAAAAACAAAACTTATTCCCAAGAGAAATAGAAAGAAGAAAGTTAGATGTCTCTTGAATCTTCACTAAGTTATTGATGGGCTGCTACTACATGAGTTTTAGGTCTGCAGCCCCAAATAAATTACAACTTGTAAGTACACACTATCAGTTGCTGAAAGGCAATCTGAAAGGCTCTTCCTCTTATGGCAAGTTCAAACCAGCAATAGTTAAAAATTTAGGAAATGTCTGGCCATAGCATATTTTCGGATCTCATCCCACTAGTTAGTCATCCATCACCTCAGAAATGCATATCTCCATCCAATATTATGAGACATAAATCTGAACCCTGGTGGATGTTTCCATTAGGAAAAGACACAAAGTTGCCATGGGGGATGGATGGTGGTGGACAGAAAAATATCACTTTTCCATTGGGTTCCAGTCCCCTCAGTAACCACAGCAGTTAGTTCAATTGCTGCATTTACTACCTACTAAGACCCTAAATCCTAAACCCTCTAAAAGAGGTAATAATAGAGTCATTACCTCTATTGACAAACTTGATTCAGGTTTATGGTCTAGGGAAGGGAGGTAGTGGTGTGAAGGTGCACCCCGCCCTCTTGGCCTGCAGTAAGGACAAGGAGTGGGTTGGCTGGGCAACCCCATGAGTGGATGGCTCTTAAGAGAGGGTCATCCACAACTAAGGCATAATAAGATGGGGGCTTCAATGTTGAATGGATGATGCACTGGTGGTTGTTTCACTTAGCCTCCCTGCAACTTCCAAGCCTTGCTTGAACATTAGATGTGCATGCATTTTGACTAGTGTCTCATTAATATGATGGGTCCCCTTTGAAATTTGACAAACTTTGTACAGGTCAAGAAAACTTATTATTAGGGGAACATTTATGGATGTGTGAGTGTAAAGTTGAAAGAAAAACAAGGAGAAAAGCTGTACTTTGAAGCAGGAGTGTCTCAATTCTCAACTCCCTGCTTTAGCTAGTGGCCAACAAATTTATGGCAAAAGTGTTGTCTAGTAGCAGAAGGAAACAAAAGCCCAGTTGTAAAATGCTTGAAGGAAATGAACTGGCATCAATTACCACAGATTCCATTGTGATGCAGGAATCTTCAACATAACCAACAGTATTAGTACTTAGCAGCCTTTTTTTTTTTATTGACAAAGTTTTGCCAAAAAGAAAATTTAAGAATTAAATTTTCCAAAAAAAACTGATTTTGGAGGTTTTCAATTGCCAGAAGGGAGAAAATTAGTAATTTAAATGCCAGATTTCTATACATGATTATTCAGCTTGTATCCAAAATTTAGAAGGATGATTAAATTTTTTTTACTTCGTATTTAGTTTACAGTCAAAATTTGGCTAAATCTTCCCAGATACAATCAATACCTTTTCTATATTTTTCTATGGATGATGATAGCCACTTTGGCTACAAACAAAACCACTAGTACTTACTTGGGTACTCATTTCTCCACCATTGCTGGAAAGCCTCTCCTCTGAGTCCTGATACCTTATATATAATAAGGCAAAATATATAGTTTGAGATGCTCAAGAATTAAATCATATTGTGAATGAGTTGAGTTTTCTTCTTGCCTAAAACTGGGAAAGGCAAAAAAGGTTTAGAGGAGACTCAAGAGGGGAGTCAGGCCCAGGGAAGACATTAAAAGCTATTTTCTCTTCACAGAAAGGAACCCAAATGAATCAACTAGCCAACCTTTCTTTTGACCTTGTTGAAATTTCACTAATATAAAATTAAAAAATTAAGTGATTTGGAGGTTTTCTATGGCCAGAAGTGAAAAGATTAAATAGTAAAAATCCCCAGATTCCTATACTTGGTTTTCAGTCTGTAGCCAAAACATTCGAGAAGGATGATTGAAGATTTGGCTGATTATTCCAAAGGATGATTGCCACTTTAAAGATGTGAACTTAAAATTTGGTTTATAGCCAGATTTGGCTAAACAATCCTTAGAATGATCACCAATTTAAAGATTTGATCTTAAAATTTGGTTCATAGTCAGATTTGGCTAAACATATCCTAAGGATGATCACCACTTTAAAGACTTGAACTTAAAAATTTGGTTCATAGCCAGATTTGGCTAAATATTCCTATGGATGATCACCACTTCAAAGATTTGAACTGCAAATTTGGTTTAGAGCCAGATTTGGCTAAATCTTCCTATGGATGATGATGGCCATTTTTGGATACAAACAAAAATTTCTAAATAAAACCACTGACTGCTACTGACTGGGCCATCATAAGTTGCAACCCAGAGAGATGAAGAGACATTTGACAAAATGGTGAATGGGAAGTCTAATTATGGTGCCATTGTGGTGTGGTGATGGAGGACAAATTCAACAACGTCAACAGCAGCCCAAGAATTCAATGTCAACGGGGAAGTTGGGAGACGACGGGGAGGAAGAAAGTAAGAGAGAAAGACGAGAGAAAGCTCAGAGGCGGAGAATTCGTTGGTTGAGTCTCAACAACGTCAATGGGCAAGTCAGGCGGAAATAAATAGCACCAGCGACGGTTCCGAACACGACGAACGGGGTCGGTGGACAAACATTAAGAAGGGGACCCCACTCAAGGATTTTTTTTATCCTTTAATAACATCTGTGCAACCATTTAGAAAAGAAAAGGAACAAAAACAAGGCTTCAAAGTTGCAGGAAAATGAGAGAATGAAAAGTGAGGGTGGGAGGTGCTAATTGTGTGGTACTTTTGCACCCACATTTTGTGACACATAATAAGTCAATCCACTCTTTTGCACATTGAATTTGGATTCTACAGTTTGCTACAGTTTAAAGTTGTTATTAGAATTGTTTACTTGGTAGAAAGTGGCTACCTCTAACAGATGAAGTCAATAGTCCTGCAAGGAAAAAAGGCCCCTCTAGAATGGATGCACTACCCGTACAAGATGAATGAAGCACACTCAATCATACTTTGTTTGGCAAACTAACTCTTCTGTCTTATAGCTTTTTTTTTGGTTTCTTTTGCTTGTTCACATCCATATGCGATAAACTTAAGGAACATTGTTGAAATGAATAGGGTTGTTTCACTTGGAAGGGCCAAGACATGGAAGTTTCGTGAAGACTATCTAAATAACCATCATACGTAATTCATCAAATAGTAGCTAATATAATTTACTTTTTAAAAAAAAATTTACACATGATTATGTATTACCTTCAATGTTTACAAATCAGAAGTGAACAACAATGAATGAATTTCATTCATAATGGATGAAAATTGAATGTTCATGAATGAATTTTATTAATATTGGATGAAAGGTGGATGTTTGTATAAACTCATGTAGCTCACAAGATGCCACAAGATGCAAATGATTATATTGCAAATGATAATAAAGACTCAGGATTAATCCCATATGCAAATTATTGCCAATTTCACTTAATACATATTATTCTGAGTTCTAATAATTCTCTCTTGCATTTAACTATAACACATATAGTGAAAAGTTCCTCGTTGTGAATGTTTTGGGGGGATGTTATAAAATTTCAATTTTCTTTTGTTTCAATGGAATTTTGAACTTTCTCTTAGAAAGATGAGAAGTATGTGTGGTGCATCTTCAATAAATGGATGCAACACTTGATGGCTTTCTAGAAACTTACAAACATTTAATAATGTAACTTTCAAATTATAACATAAAAATTGTAAATTCTTCTTTTGATGCATGAGATTTAAGTCTTTTCATTTTGTGGTATATGTATAATTATGCTTACTTTTTACAAGGATATTTTCGTGTAATGTATTATCAATTGTAATAATAAATGTACTTGAACTTGGAAAATCCATGAGAGTGCAAACATGATAATAGAAGTCAACTTTGTCAGTTTGGATGATTGTTTTTTTAATGTTTTAAAAAAATAGGATAATTACAAGAATTTGCATATTAATCACTAGATTTATGACTAATTTTAAGTTGTAAATACCACGTGATAATTACAATATTTAATTGACTTGGACAAGTTCTAAAAAACATTAATCAGAAAAAAATAGTATGTGGTACCTTGCTACATAATAATCACATCCTCCATGTAATTCGACCAAGGGTTTTCATCCGCTATCTTGGATAGTCACGCAACTACTTTTATAATTCACATATGACCATATATATACGCATACACATATACATATTAGCATGAATCACAAGACACATAATTAGTGTTTAGTTTTTCATGTTTTAATGTCAAAATTGTAATATGTTACAAGTCTTTAATTTGGTTACAAAAAAAAGCTTTTAATATATTATGGAAACATGTGATATAATTTGGATTGAATTTAATGAGGATAAAATATTGACTTGTATTCAAAAGCACTAATGTTTATTAAGCATTATAAGGAATCCTATTTTTGAAAAGGTTATATTAAAAGTACATTCTTTAGACATATCTTTACATAATGGGTAAAAGCACTCCAAGTGGACCAAAAAGAACACATGATAAGTCCATAATAAATAACACATTTTTATAATGTATTTTGATGGTGTCAAAAATGTTACATTTTTGGATGTTTATGTTCAAGGCAATTCACAATCATCTTTTCCCGAAAAATAATTACATGGGAATTTCATAAACATCCTAGAATATGGGTTTTTTAAAACAATAATATGAGTTTCACAAAAACCATGTCCAAAAGGATTAAATAAATTTTCTTCATAAATCTACTTCATAACGAGTCCTTATGCTTCCATGCCATCTTGAAAATGGTTTAGAAACCCCTATTTTGAATTGCTTACATCTTAATTTTTTATGAGGTTAATAAATTGTGAATCCGTAAAAATATTATTTGTGTATTGTTACATTACAAGCCATGAAATTAAAAAGTTCTCCATTTCAAATGTTTATATTGCTTTGATTTGGTCTTTCTTTCAAAACAATTGTAGTTATAATCATTACATTGAATCCATTTAACATAAATAGTCTAACAAATGCACATGCATCATACATTTTAACATGTGAAGGTTTCATTTTTGGTGTTTGGGCTTTATATTTTGATTTTTAAAATGTTAATTTTATGTAATATTATTTGTGGCTCACAAAATATTGTATCATTGTTTTAAATGAATTATGCTACCATTGATGAAATATTAAGACATCCAATTAATCACATCACACCATACCATGTTGCATTTGTCATGAAAAATACTAATGTTCCAATCCGATAACCCAATTTTATAGACCAACCTAGTTCCCATAGGGTTGGGTGTAAATTTCAAGCTCAAATAATTATGTAAAATTACAAAAAATGACATTCTTGCCATGTTCACCTTAGTATGTCCAACCTTAAAAACCTTGCACATATATTGTGCATTACCATCATTGACATTGAAGAGCCTTTTTAAATTCAATTGATGTACTTAAACACAATTCGAACAATAATGTAAATCCAAATTTGTATATCTTGTTTTGTTTTGGCCTCTTCCCCATTATTATCGTAAAATTTTATTTCTACTTGATTTTTGACATCATCTTGAGCAAAATGTTTGATTAACACCTTAAGCAAAAATCAAGGTCAAACCATCTTCTTTTTTAATGAAATATGAATTAATGTATTGATACATAAATTGGGCATGCTTGCATAGCTAATGCTATGTTGATACTTCATATCTTAGTTGTGCTAGCTTGAAGTGTGTTTCACTAGACTTACCCAAGTCATTAAAAGCTAACATGCAAAAACATTGTATTACAAAAGCATGATTATGACTAGGTGAAAGCTTTGTAAAGATGGATGAATGAGTATGCACACATTTGAGGTCAAATTGATTGTGTTTGTGAAGCTAAATGTGAAAGTATATGAAATAGGCTATATTTGATATAAAATTTATAGATGAAAGATGGATACAATTGTCACTAGTAAAAAAACCAAAATGTAATATTTTGTTTGTAACTACATACAACTCTTAGTTGTTTGCAACTCACTTTGAAAGTATTTGCAACTATATGATCAAAATCTCAAACAATTGGTCATTCTTATGACTTTGATGCAACTATGTTGAGATTCTTTATGCTTTCATCCTATGGGCTAAATGCTTTTTAAGTATATCTTCATCCATGAATAGGCTTGTATGTCTCATTAATCACAATAGTCACCAAATTACTTGCACCACTAGAGGTATACTATGATGCAATATGATAGACATATGTTTTTTATATGTATTAAAGTCGTATTTAATACATACTAGAAATTAAAATATATATGTTTTTACATATGTTGTGTGTATGTATGAATTTTGTTCATATACTAAATCTGAAAATTGATACTATTACAACAAAATTATTGAAAAATTATTATGCCTACTAAGATTATTAATATAATTATTATATATTGATTATTATAATTAAGAAGAGTTATAAAAATTAAGATAATAAAAAATAGTAATTTAACAAAATAGTTAACCTAAATGCCATGTGTCAGAGGTGGTTTAGGCTAGATGAATTAATAGGTAATAAGTTAGATTAATAGGTAGGTAGTAAATAGAATAATAACTAGTAGGTTAGGCGAGGTATTAGTTGGTAGGTAATACCTTAAAAACTAGGCTAGGTAGTCGTACATATAATAAATGTAGTTGTGATTAAATTGCAACTAGGTTGTGACTAAAATGTTTATTGCATATGTTTGTTGCTTAATCTCTTAACCTAGGTGCCATGCAATATGACATAGCTTAGGCGACATGTGGTTTAGTCTATCTTAAATGCCACATGGCATGACCTAACCTAGATGCCACATGGCCTAGTCTATCCTAGGTGCCACGTGCCATAACCTAGCCTAGGTGTCGTGTGGCTTAACCTACCTACCTAAGACTATCTATCTACCTACTTACCTATTTCACAAATTGCCATGTGACAAATTTTTGATAAATTATCCAAATAATTGGAACTGTAATGGCAAATTTGTGCAATGTAGTAATGATTTGGTCAAAGGTCTATTACTACCAAAACTAACAATTTAAGTCACACACATAACAACATGCACATAGATAGGAGTTGATGTTGAGTTTCTATTTGTATTTTGCTTTTGCTTTGAATTTGGATTCCTGTAATTTGCAAGTTGAGTACCTTTTGAAATATGTATAAAAGTCCAAAAACACAACTTGGAAATAAACCCCATGAACAAACCTTATTCATGTTGAATTGGGCTCCAACAACAAATATACCCTTACAAAGAATGGGTATTCTTAATAAATCCCTGATAAGATGCACATACACCACATCATGTTTTCATATTCCCCCATTAAAATATGATAGGATATTAGAATTAATATTATTATTTATTTTCAATTTCCATTTGCAATATTTGTGAATTTTTTTTTAATTTAAAGACTTAGATTACATGTTTACTTTTTGATTAAATGTATTATAGTATCCACTATTACATTTCTAATTATAGGATGTGGCAAATTTCAGTAAACTATTTTATAATTTCCTTTTATTATCACATTGTTTCAATGAACACTGATATTTCATTATCACATTATTTCAATGAACATTCACATTTCATTAAGAAAGGGTTTGGTTAGCTTTGGCAAACAACCAATTATTAATTCTTTCTTTCTAGAAGACATAGCTTGATCTAGATGTACAAATAAAAATAATAATAAGGATTATGTAATTATATGGAGATCAAAATGAAAACAATTATAAGTACATGTTGGATTGAGGAAATAAGGTAGTTTTTGGTTTTGTAGTTAGATATAATGGTATATTATAAATTCATTTTTTATCTTGATCACTTATGTTGAGTTTTCAGTCACACATTTGTTTATTTACCTACTTGTTTCCATTTTGTTGATTCATACTTAATTTGGTTGCATATGAAAATGGTTTTTCTAACACTCTTACTTTCAATGTCAAATAATTAATTAAATTTTTTGTTCTGCAATATTGTTATAATAAAAAAATATATCTTTTTTAAAATTTTGATATATTCAAATTTGACAATATGTAAAACATAGGCATTGTGAATGTGGTGTTTGGTTGCCCTAAACCTTGTGACAACCAAAACAACATTTGGTCACCACAATTTGCTGGTGACCAAATTTATTTCAATCACTATAATCCACCAACAACCAAACATATTTCAACAACCAAAGATTTTAGTTTTTGCACAACAACTAACAACCAAACTATGGCAATGAAAAATCCACTTTAATTTTTTTGGGTGGAATTTTAAATTTTTAGACAAAATATTGGGAAAATTCAAGATTTTTTTTGGTTTTCAATGTAAATTCAACAAAATTTCCTATTTTTGGGCTAAAGTTCACAAAAATTTTGACACCAAAAAAATGAAAAAAAGATTAAAAAGCTTCCATTTGAGTCAAAAAACATTGCTTGAAATGAATATATTTTGATTCTATTCCATTATCTAATGTTTATGACCTTTTATCAAAACATTTTAAAACTTGAAATGGACAAATGGATCTTCCAACATGTCAAAATGTTAATATAAAAATATTTTGGGGACACGAAATGATGGGATGTATGCTATTACTTATGCCCATAGCATGAGCACAAAGAAAATCACAACATCAATGCAAGTGAACCAAAACTTATGAAATTTTAATCGTTTAATGAAAAACCAAAGATTATTCAAATTTCAAAAATAATCACACATGACATCATGATTCCTTAACAATTTTCATTTTGTTAAATCAACAAGTCCAAAACATGTTACTTCTAACAATTCATACAAATTACACCAAATTTCATATGCACCACCTACAAACAATCTATGGTTGCCTTTGGTAACAATCTTTAGTGGAGTTTAGTTGTATGGAAGCCCTATCAATGTGCACAAAACATGCTAGATGGTGTTCCATGTTTTTAAATTCACTTTGAACATATCATGAATCACTTTAGCAAATGACATCTTGATTAAATTGTCGAAGAAATATTTTTCATCCCAATTTTCACCCCATATAACATTTGCAAGCTTGCTCACCAAATATAGCTTAGACCTTAGAGTTTTCTATTGTCATTTCACCATATGACAAAGCAAATTTTTGGTTTTCAATTCACCATGAACAAAAAATAATTTTGGGGCCACCCACCAACACACTTTCTTCACATTAATGGCATCCCACTCCTTGGCAAAACTATACAAAGATGGAGTCACCTCTTGCAAGGATTTGGGTGCATTTAGGGTTGCAGTACCACAATAGGAACCATGACACCCATTTGTCCTATACCCTAATTCCTAAAACAAAGACTTAGCCAAATGAATGTTTTGAAATGTTAAACAATCATGAAAGGGGGATATGTATGTTTAGGCTTTCAACCAACAAGTTTTAAAATGAATGATTCAAATCAATTGAACAAATTTTGAATGTCTTGTTCAATGATAAACCAAAAAGGAATCCAAGACTATTTAGACATTCCAAAATGACATACTTTCATTTGGAGTGCCAAAACCCTAGTAAAAACATCAAATAATGTCTTTTTTTTGCACCCACATCTTGTATACTTTTTTCCAAACCTTTGGAATGTAAATTTGTAATTTACAAATTAATTTGATTGTTTTTATTAATGCATCTTTTTTATGAAAAAATCCAAGATTCTAACATTAATTTCACAAAATTTGGTGATTTAGCATACAAAAAACTTGTGCCATCATATAGAACATACTTTATACTATTGGTGGTTAAATTATGGGGCAATTTGAACAAATATTGTTAGTTTTAATATTGAGTCTTTTTTTATAAAATTATGTAGGGGGACATAGTTCCAAAGCCATCTTTTAAAACATTTAAGGACATGTTTTAATCATCCAAATCCCTAAAAATCATCACCACTTTAATCCAAAAGTATGTGATTATTTAACGAAAAAAAAAATCTACCAAATAATTTATTTTGTAAATGTAATGGTCATTCAAAGTAATGTTTTAAAAGTGGGTTTGGGGTGAGACATTCCTTGTGTACCCCAACCATGAGTGTACCCATCTAGCTTCACCCCAATCATACACACCAATGTACACAACATCTAGTTTGTCATGTGGAAAATGTGTCCTTTCACAAATCATTATGCAGAATCCCAACTAATGTATTTCATTCATAATGTTCATGAATGCCCATGCCATTTTCACATGATTTTGCTTATATGTGACAAGTCATTTTATTTTTTCCATATCGAGCAATAACATTTGATTTTTCATAATGGGTGAATATTTTGTGTTGTAATCCCACATTTTTCAAAATGTGCCCCATTCCATCATAATGTTAGGCTTGCATTTTTGGATTTTAAATAATCACAAAGTACTCGACATAACACCTAAACATGGCATTTACAACTACATTTATGACTACAAAATTAGTCATAAATGCCATTAATCAAAACCCATTAAATCGAAAAGTTTTTTATATCATTGGAAAGTTCTTGAAACTTAAATGTTTAAAATGGGTTCGCATGACCCATTTGGACATTTAAAACATAAGTTATGGTTAAAAGAAAGGTCAGGAGTCAAATTGGCAATTTGAGTCTCGACCACTAAAAGCTAGAAATTGCCCCAATTTCTCACATGTAAGTGGTCTGTCACATATCGTTAGAAAGCTTTCGACAAGGGCTACAACTTTCTTTAGACCTCATTTCAATCGAAGGTGTGCACACAAAATTATGGACCCTCAAAATTGCAAAAGTCCCAACTTTGGGAATTTCGGGACTCTCACTTGGGAGTCCCGAGACAAAATGACATTTGAATGATGGTCCCATAGCCAGACATAGAATATACTATAAAGGGGAAGGTGGTGGCTTCCCCCAAATATAGGTTGTGGTGAGTCTTGTGAATTTATGTTTGTTTATGGTTCGTCCGTGCACCAAAAGTGTTTTAATTATGCACTAACCAATGTCGCAACCTTAGCTTTGGGCTTGCAACCAAGGCAAAAGGGGTTGCAAGGGTGCGGGCCAAGAGGAAGCCTAGGAGTCACATCACATACTCCCAGGAGTGTAGGAAAGTGTGAGGGAGTGAACCTTCACACTCCCAAGGCAATTCCCACTTTGGGAGATGAAGTCCTCGTGGACTTTTGAAACTTCAGAGAACGATTTCAGGGGTCAAAACTCAATGGCTTCTAGCGTTCTTTATATCATTGGAAATCTCTTGGAATGTAAATGTCTAAAATGGGCTCACATTGCTCATTTGAATATCTGAAACACAAGTTATGGCCAAAAGAAGGGCCGAGAATCAAACTGGCAGTTTGACTCCCGACCAGAAAAAGTCGAGAATCGACCCGATTTACCTAGCTACAAACGACGTGTGACATACCGTTAATTACAACTTTGCTTCAGACCACACTTCGATTCGAGGTCTGCTCGCAAAGTTATGGGGCTCCAAAGTCGTGGGAGTCCCGGCTAGCGCGATTTCGGGACTCCCACTCGGGAGTCCTGGGAATGAAAAGCCGTTTGGATGTAGGCCCCGTGGAAAGGTGCAAAGTATATTATAAGGGGGAAGGTGGTGGCTTCCCCCAAGTTCGGGCCGTGGTGAGTCTTGTGTGTCCATGTTGCTCGTGGCTCGTCTTAGCACCAACGATGCTCCAACTATGCATTAACTACTTTGTGTGGGTTGTGTGTAGGCCCGTGTGAATGGATGAAGCTTGTCAACTCTTCGTAGTCCCATCTCGGAGCTCCAACATGCCCCTCTACCCCTCAAAGTGTTGTGAGCTAGGGAGCGTGCCCCGACTCCTCCCCCTTCCGCTGTCTTGTACTTAGACTCACTTTTGAGTCCTTCAAGGAGTTGGGAGTGCGTCAACCAACTTGTTGTTTGGTTAGTGCAAGTCCGTGTGAATAATTGAATTGCTTGTCAATTTTCTTAGTCCCAATCTCAAAACTCCAACATGCCCGTCTACCCCTGAAGTGTTGCGAGTTAAAGAGCACACCCCAACTCCTTCTTCCATTGTTTTCACTTTTGGACTTGCAATTGAGTCCATCAAAGAGCTTGGGGGTGCGTCATAAATTAATGTATGGCACATTAAGCTTAAATAAGATTAATTAAAATATTGAGATATATATATATATATACACCCTAAATCTAATCATAGTTTCATCTAATTTAAACTACTTAAGGTTATTTTACCCCAAGTAACCTAGTTTGAATTATGTACTTGGGGCAAACTAGCCTTTAAGTAAATTAAATTAGATTAAACTAGGTTTGGGTTAATTCATATTAAAATAGGTTACATCATATTAAATTGAGAATTTTTTTAATTAGACTAAATTAAGTTAAATTAGGCTTTTAATACAAATTTGACCATGTGATATGAACCAAAAAAATAATATAAGTGACCAAACTTTAACACAAGGGGTAATCCATTTCTAAAGGCGATAACAAGGGACACTACCATCCCTAGAAGCATTAATCTCTTTTTTATCAAAACCATTTGGTGCCTTGAATTCTCTTATCATTTGACAACCATCACATTGATTACATCTCAAAATCTATCAAACACAATGAGGTCAACAAACCTCACTACCAACTGCAAGCTTGCAATTAGGATTCCCAACTCTAGTGAAATGTGCACATCTCCAAAATTGCAGTGAGGACTTATAATAAAGAACAACCCACCATACTTGGAGATGCTTGCTATAAGCCTTCACTATTACAAATCATGACTTTTCCTACTGAAAGTTTTGATAAAAAAATACTCCTATTGGACACTAGTAAAAAAAATCACTTAGTCATTTTGGTCAAGTCATTTTTGACATGATTGATTTCACTAGTGATTTTTTTGACTAATCAAATGGTGGGCTATTTGACTAATAAAATCAGCCAACAAAAATTTTGGGCAATAATTTTTTTGGGTCAATTTTTTTTAATTTTAAAAATATGTACCCAATTTTTAAAAAATAAATGTAGGTATGTGGGTCATAAAATAAGTTCATAGGTTGATGCTACCTACCCACCTAGGTTCTCGTGGGTTCAATTTATATTTTTCCTTCAAGATTTATAGTTGTGTGTACATGTAAACTTAGTAAGTACTATTAAGTTTAGGAACTAACAAGAATTAGGTAGTACAATTAGTATGTAGTAGCTAGAAATTAGATAATAGCTAGGTAATATATGCCCACCTAATTAATAGACCTACCTAGTTACCTAGGTAATAATCATTGCTACCAATGATTCGAGACTCTTGAGTCACTTCCTTTGGTGCCAAGCTCAAAAGCAAGCCTTGTAATTGGAGATTCTCTGAGTATTGAGGGAAACAAGTTATTCAAAAGAACAAATGGAAGAGAGATTGGTGCCTCCCAATTTCCCTAACATTGTGGCACATTGATGGGACCTGATGCTACTGCTGGGGTTGCCTTCATAAATACATTGTTAGGGATTCATACACATTGAGGCTCACACAATATTTGATGAAGATGTGCAGCAAGAGGTTTTTAAATTTGTAGACTCCGCTGTGGATCCATTGGCAACAGTTGTCAACTCACAGACTCCAGACCATGAAGGTGATTTTTTAGGTTTCAATGACTTGTTTATGAATGTTGTAATTTCTTTGTTCAAGAAAGTTGCATTCAAAGGCTTGTGATGTGCATTAAATCCTGAAGTAGCAACTGTAGGGAATCACTGCATGTAGAAACACAACTTAGACATGCCAAGACTGAGATATTTGATTAGTGAGGATAGGAAAATTGCAGACCCCGATTTGCAATCATTCGATGGAACTGGTTACCACCCTGCTGCAAATTTCAAAAGTAATTGGACAAAATGCATTAGTGTTGGGGAGGAAGATGTTGATAACACATTAGAAAATGCCAAGAGACTGGGTTTAGGACTTTGGGGACATGCGAAGCAGGACCAGCACCAGCTCAAGCAATGGCCAACTTTCAACAGAAGCCATTGTAAGGACCATTTGAGTGGTGGGTGCATATGGTAGTCTAGAGAGCATGTGAGGTAGCCAAATCTCAGGTATCTAACAGCTCTCTCAAACTCTTCCTCCACATTTCACAAACGTTGAGGGATCATAATATAGAGTAGACCATGACACATGCAATTCTTTAGTAGATAATGATGATACCCTGACTCCATCCAAATTGGGCAAGGTAGGACATATACAAGGACCCTGGTACAGTCAATGTCAAGCTATGGTGATATGAGAGCTAGACATTTTCCTGCAGTACACATCCTTAATGAATTAGCTGATCAGATGGTTCATGAGCAAGGCCTGTGGGTGGCTTGTTTCCCTGGCTACAGATGCAAGAACAGGGCGTGCTAAATGTGGCTCAAGCATTCATTGTTGCTGGGGTGCCATGTGTGGGGATGCCAGATTGGCTATCAAACAATGCATGGGTAACATTACTGTTATTCAATTGGTTGTACCAGCATATGAAGGAAGGTGAAAATGTGGCAACAGCTCTGAACCATGCCATGTTGGAGATGTTGGACGATGGGTGTGACATCAAGTACTGGGGAGCATATTCAGTGTTTGGCTTGCCCACAGTTCACCTTCCCCGAGAGATGCTGGTCAACATGGCTCATCCAGAATCAACCTCTAATTAATTACTTAGTAGATTCAACAGAAGGAGTCAAAAGACAAGAAGTTTAGTTGGGCAGCTTTGAATCTTAAAAAGAATTCAGTTTGCAAGATGTGTAAGACCATGTGCACTTTGATAAGTAATCTAGTGTGTAGCTATACAATAATAGTGACTACATATGGACTAAGAAAGGACTGCATTAAATTTGAAGGACTCTATGGGCTACAAGTGGATTATACCCCAAAGCATTGACCATTCAATGAACTACAGTTCTATTCTAGAATGTGTAGGTGGAATATAAATGGACTATACAACCCAGAGCTTTCTACTGTTTGAGCTCTAAATGGACTCTATAGTGCATACAGACTACATGGGTACCATAAATGAACATGATTAGTACCTTTAAATCAAATCAATCAACTTGCAATGGACTTTACCTCAATTCAGGTACACTTGAATGGACTCTACAATTATGGCTGGACTATGAACAGACTACATATGGACACTACGAGTTCCTCTGCATGAAATCAATTAACTTCTAAAGGACTTTACCAAAACTTCAATCACAATGAATGAACTTTACAGTAGGTTCCTGAGTGACTTAACCCGGGCCCTTCCATTACCTTCGGAAGGAACTGACATCCTTCAGCTTGTAGGCTTTCTTTATTGCAGCAAAATCAGTCCCTTGGGCCTTGCAATACTTTTCAAAGTTATTAATGTGCTTACACAGACTGTCAGCCAAGAAACATAATTCCCTGTCTCCTGCAACATCAGTGGAAAACATTGCATAATGGCCTGGGACATCTGGGAGTGAGTCTACCATTGTCTTCAATAACTGATAAGCATAGCCAATGCTTAGAACAAACCTGCAGCAGTCTGAAACAACTGACAGGTCAAGAGGTGGAGCAATTTGCTTCAGCTGCTTGCCATCCTTTCCAATGTAAACCCACTGAAATACTGTGCCTGCTGCTATGTACCCCAAAATAAATTGCACCTTTCCATAAAACTGTGTAGAAAGTGGCAGCATTTTCTTCAAGAGATCATTTTCAGTAGCATGTAAGCTCGAAAGCTTGTCTTCACCAACGAGGAGGGTGCATCCAGATGCAATAACCAGCATATCAGGCCTTGCCCCTTTTCTTATAGTGTCAGAGATGTTGCTGCATGTCTTCTTTTCACTGCAATTGAACAACAGCTCGTACAGAAACACATGTGAGCTATACTTTTGAAACAAGTAAAAGAGCCTCCTAAGGATGTACGTAATGGAGATTGATGTGTCCGTCTCTGATACTCAATAAAAATGATCAGCATCCACAACTCCTGACAACTTCAGAGGGAGTTCTGAACCATCCGCCTCAATTAGAAAACTCTCTGCATCAAGGGGTCACTGTCTTTTGATAGCAAGGTGGGTTTTCTTTTCCACAGGTATCTTTCCATGCTGCTGTGGAAAGAGTGACTTTGTCAGCTCATTCTCACTTTCTGGAAGCTCAGGCAGTTATGGGAGCAGCAAATACTTGATCATTTCTGGGGAAAAATCCATGTAATCTGCTAGAAATCAAAGGAACATGAAACACAAATTTTTTATCTAGAATTGATAAGATGGGATAAAATACCACAAAAACACTGCAACAAAAAATCTAAACAAGCTGACACAGACTACAATTGAGGCCAAGCAACATCACCTGAGGAAGGATTTCCTTGACCAATTTGTTGCATCATGCTGTTGCATTGTCCACATTGCAAGAGCAGGAGTTCCATCTGTCACAGCAGTTCTTCCTCCTTCAAAAGAAACTCTTTCTCCTTCCATAGACGTGTCTCTCCACCTTGGACATCTTCTCTACATCTTCTTGCGTCTGCTTCCCCAACTCTTCCAACTTCCCTTCCACTTTGCGTATCTCATCCTGAACTTCTGCAATGCTCATCTTTTCTGCTGCATACATAGGTATGACAGAAAAAGAGATCAAAATCGACAAAAACCGCACATTTTAATCCCATACCGTGTTAAAGTAAGGAAATTCTATTAATTAGTATTACTTGCTAGCAAGAAAGAAAACACAGCAGGAACACCAGAACAATTACAGACACAACGACAACATACCTTTTGTCTTTGCTTACAACCAAGCTGATGATGGCAGAGAGATACACTCACTCACCTTGTGGAACTCCGAGAACGCTGTAGCAGCTTTTCTTGCTCAAATACATCTTGCTAGAACAAAGCACACCAGGTCCAACACAGAAGAAAGAAATGCTATGCTTGCTCTTCCAAACTCCCACTGTGATCTTTGCAGAAAAAGAGCAATCTGCAAACTGAACACAGCAAAGGGGAATCAGTTAATCTTAAAGGGTGGGTTTGTCAGTGTCTGGGCAGGCAAAAATTCTGGCTCCAGAGGAGAGGCAGCTCTGCCATTGCTGCTTGCTACTTGAGATCCTAAACAAGATGTTGAGACAGAGTGCTTAATGTTGAAACGAGGTTGTAGAATTCTTTTAGAGTTTGCATTGTCATTGCTCCAGGAAGAGGAGTAGGCTTTCCAGGCAATGAGGAAGTAGAATGTGTAGTTTCACCTATGTTTGGTTTTTGATTGTTGGATTGGGTGTTGCAGCCTTTGCGGCTTGCATTTTGAAGGGAAAATCCCTTCTTTCCCAGCTCAGGACACATCAGAAGAAAAAAAACTTGAACCCTGAATACTCAACCAAAGACACCATTCTAAGCTATGCCCAGGAAAATGGCAACATGTGCTGCCTATCAAGAATTTGGCACTGTCAGGTCAACTGCAAATCATCATTCAAGGCATCATTCAAGGCATTGAATTTGCTTGCTTCTGGCCTCAGTTTTGGGATTTACAGACCCTGAAAAGGCAAGCGAGTGTTGTTGGGGGCTGTGGAGGAACCATAACTGCACACATGGACAGTTTTTGCTGTGTGCAAGGTGGAACCATCTTGGGTACAAAGGACACCTGTGTTCCGAAAAACCTTGAGCCCAACACCAGTGACCCTCCATACCTCTGCACCCCAAACCCTCCAATCCATCAACTATTCCTTTCCAAAAGCACAAGAGCAAGCCTTGGAATATTTGGCCCCCAACACACTTCATTACTGGCTCAGGGTTGACCACTAGAACATGAGCACTTTCCAATCTGCAACATACACACTATGATAACAAACAACAAAGAGCCAATTTGAAACCCCAGCAACACCCAACTCAAAAGTAACCCCCCTTGCCATGATTCATCCCAATATTTCATCCAAACTATTCATCCAATTTAGGGTTTAATTTCTCATTTCACCAACAGCGAATATTGTAAAATACAGACTTTGAAAAGGAAGTGATTTTTTGAGGGATTCATGGCCAGAAGTGAGAAAAAAAGTCCCAAGTTCCAACCATTGAAAACATATATTAAACTTGGGAGTGTTCACCAAGAAATGAGAATATAAATATGCGCATATTATAGTTTTCACCACCCCAAATATAATATGTGAACAATAGTTCATAATTTACAAAATTCAAAACAATTATTTAGATTTTTCAAGTGTTGGTAAACAGTAATTAAGCATTTTATATTCCATATATTACATGATCCAAAACTATCCAAAGAAATATGTTTCATGCAAATGGTTGTGACTACAAGAAATTCATATGTAATTATGACATTCAAATTAAACTCATTCATGACATCAATTGCCAACTTTATCTTATGCACATGTATTTACTACTAGAGCCCCATGGTCAACGAAAAAGCTCTAGATTAATCAAGGGTTATTATAATGTCAATTTGAAATTTCTTATTATTAAATACAATACATATATCTTGAGAATATTCAAATATTAATATGATGTCACTTGCATTAGCTCCTAATTTTATTGGTTCTACATGTAGGGAAAAGACTACGCATCTATGCAGGATTTGGACTCGGGGATAAGAAACACTCATTGGCCAATGTGGAGATGACAAGTGTTCATAGAATGAAAATGGATGTAATTTTTCATGTTTAGGTGGATGTAACCCTAAGTACATTAGAATTGTGTAGATGATTTTTTTGGGGTTACGTTATGGATTCCATTATGTTCACAAGGCAGAGCTTTCTTGAACCAAGTGTTCACCACCTACTTGGTGGTGGCTTGTGAATTAGATGACGACATTGAAGCATAGGCCTCAAACGCACACGAGGGGGGAAGAAAGGGACATGGAGAGAAAAGAACACAGTGTTGAGGCAAAGCTTACACTCCCCAATGATGGCAAAGGGGCATTGTTTTGGTCCACAAAGGTGGCAAGTGTAGCAAGAGTAGGGGTAGGAGGAATAGCATGAGTAGGGTTGGGAGCAACAACAGGGCAGAGTGGAAGCAAGAAGAAAAGAGGTGGAAGATTAAAACCTACAAGTCAACAGCAATGGAATGGGGAGGCATGGGGAGGAGTGGCGCAATGTGTAGCATTAGCATTGGTTCAAGAGGAACAACAATAGCTTGAGCAACTTCTCCCGGTTGGGAATGGAGTGGGATGTAAAGCGCTAACAGCAATAATAATAGCAACAACAACAACAAGCAAATGCAACAAGGTGGGTTGAATTTTGAGTTATGTGGTTGTAGGTCCACTAGGTTGGCTTCCAAGTTCCATCATGGACAACAAAAGTTTTATCTTGGAAAGCATAATCCTGAGGTAGACATGGCCATGCAAGAGATTTTGCAGCCATTGTCCATAAGGAAAATTGCTTCGTTATTTGACGAAAGGTCACACCAATTAATGGGAATGGAGGATTTTTAATACCTTTTGCAAGAGCTAGGGAACAGAAGGGAATGGGAACACACATTGCAAAGCTGCAATAGGAACAAATTTGGAGTGAGTGGAATAAGTTGGTGAGTATCATGATTCAACACTTTCGGGAGACTAGGCAAAATGGATATTATGCATGAAGTTTTCCTCAAGTCGCATAAGGCAAGGTTTGGAAACAACATCTATGTTTAATGCACTTTGGTTAGTGCTTATGGTTGTAGTGGCAAATGTAGTGGGGCACTAAAGGCTTTTTAGTTCATGAAAAAGGTTGTGTGCAAACCTAACCTCATAACCTACAACACGGTCATCGACACTTGTGGTAAAGGCGGTGTCAACTTGAAGAAAATACTAGACATATTTGATGAAATGCAAAGGGAAGGTGTGGAATTGGACCAAATCACCTTCAACTCACTCATTGTTGTATGTAGCTAGGGTAGTTTCTAGGAGGAATCACAAAGGGTTTTCTCTGAAATGTAACGCCAAGTAATTGAACCTGACATTTTTACTTACAATACTCTCATTGATGCAATTTGCAAGGGGGGACAAATGGAGATTGATGCAACCATCATGATGTTAATGCATCAAAAGTCAATTACTCCCAATGTGGTCACCTATAGCACCATGATTGATAAATATGCAAATTGGCTCTCTTTCGAAGATGCAAAATTGCTTTGATGACTTTGTGTCATGCTCAAAGTACTTGATAATGGAAAGCTACACACAGTCCAACGAACTTTGCATTGAAGGCGGTAACAATGGAGGTTTACTTGTAGTTGTTTACATTAATTAAGTGTTTTTTGTATTTTTGATCTATTTATTCCTTTCTACTTCACATATTTTCATACTAAACAATGCAATAAGATTTGTGCCTCCTTGTCTTCAATGAGCTTACTTGGAGTGAATCATTTATTGTGTAAAAACCAGAACTTTTTGGTTGTGTTTTGGCCCATGTAGGTGTGATGGACATGCTGCAATTCCACAAATTCATAATTGGTAAACTAATAGCTAGAAATTTCCTCATTATTTTTTCACACCCACTACAATGAAACGCAAATGGGTGGATTTAAAGTGTAAGGATTTTGGGTTTTTGGGTTTGGGGAAAGCAATCATCACTTGAGACAATTTTCAATGTTTTGGTTAACTTTGAGATCTAAACAGCTCATTAATACTCACTCCCCATAGTTGACCTCTTGGGTTGCGCTACTCTTTTTCCAAATGGAATTATAATCCTATAATTTTAAAGCAAGGCATTTGATCACGGGGACATGAAGAATCATGACTACAAGGCATGCATGGACTATAGATTATGGTTGTTTTGAGAAAGGGGAAAATTTTGAATGGCTCATCAAGCGAGTGTTTGTGTCATCTTAATTTTTTTTCCTAATCATGTACAACAAGACTAGTTCAACATACAAATCTTCTAGAAATTTGGGTGGTCACTCAAAACCATGTGAATATACTTTAGGTTCAAACCTTGGTGAAAGTGTTTGCTAGTTACATTGTTGCCATTATGGCAAAAGGAAAACGACCACCACTTGTTTGGAAGTGTGGAAGCTCTACTAAGGTGAAAAGTCACCACCAAATCATGTGCTTTTAGTTGGCAAACTAAGAATCTCTTCCTGATTTTGTTATTGCAGGTATTCACTACTACACAATGTGAAAAGGCCATGGGACATAATGAATGGTGTGCAATAGATGTGATGTCTACTAGCATGCACATCACTATGTTAGGAGGGTTAATACCTAGAAAGCTTTTTCTTGAGTGTGCATCCTTCATTGTAATATATAATTCATTGTGTTTTCCTCACTTCCTCTTGCCATCAATAGGGTTGAAGGTTGTGCCTCCCTCTCTCTTTCCTTGTCTTTTTTAATACAGAAGGTAAGAAATCAGTCATATTTAATGCACAAGGTTTGAATGGCATGCACACTCCCTTATCGCTCTCTTTGAACTAGGGCAAAATTACATGTTGTGTGCAATTTTATAGCAAAAGAAACAAGTCATAAGAACATTGGATCTTGCACTCTACCACAAAAATGTCTAATTAATGATGTAATTGTACTGACTTTTTTTGTTGGTTCTCCTCCAAACAAAAGTATTATGTCCCTATTGCCTGATGGGCAATCTCAGTGGACGTGTGTGGTGATCCAAACAAACCTACCCTCCTCACTTACCTTGATGTTGGACTAAACTATGAGGACCTAACCTACTCTTATTACTTTTCCATAAATTCTCCATCCTTTGAAATTAAACTTCTTTTACTACTTCAAAATTATGCAAGTATTTGGAGTCTTAATAGCCATTAAACACGAAGATGAGATTATAATGGCTTCCATAAACCTTTCTCTACTGTGGTAAAAAATTCATAATGCATGAAAAATTGCATTGTTGAAAAAAGAAATAAACACACCCACTATTTAAAATCTAGCATTCACAACATTTGGAAAATAAATCGATTTTTTGGAAGTGTGTGCCCTTGATTATTAAAATAAAAGGTTTGGGCTCCAATACTTTGATATTTACCATGTGTTTTGCGTTTTGTTGTTTGTAAATATCTCATGCTTTGAAAGGTTTTTTTCATGCCATGAGGCATCATTGGTGGTGTACCATAATTTTTACATTTACCATGTTGGTGCACTAGATCATGAGGTGAGCACCTCACATGATAGGTAGTAGGCAATAGGCATTTGGAGTAAGATAGAATGATAGTTGCAACCAAAACTAATCTTTCGTCAGATTCAAGTGTCCAATCTTGCATAGCTATTATATTTTGGGTCAAGGGTGCAAGATGCCACTAAAATTTCCTAACCCATGACTCTTTAAAAATGTTGTCAAACTAAGGCTGTTGAAATCTTGTTGGATCAAATTGTGTTGAATGTGGATGACCTAGCAAACCAAGTGGTTAAAGTCTTAGATTATTTTGGGTGAATGTCAGCATGTGGACGTTGTTTTCAACATCTGTGAATTATGTTGTTTTCATAGCCCTTGAGGTGGAGCTAAATTTGTCTTATTGCAAGCATAGTTTTCATACCAACACCTTTATATTAATCATGCCAAAACATAACAGTACTACAGTTGGTTGAGAATCAATAGTTTTGCCTACTTTAATTTGATGGACTCCTTGAATGTTCTTGTGTTTTTGCACGTTTTCAATATTCAAACATTTTATTTTTCAGTTTTTCAATATTTAAACATTTCCATTTTCAATATTTAAACATTTCCATTTTCAATATTTAAACATTTTAGTTTTCAATTTTCAGACATTTCAAATTTCAAATTTTCAAATTTAATCCAAACATTTCACAAAGAGATTTCAATTTTCAATTTTCAATTTTTCAAATTCCAAATGCTTCACATAGAGATTTCAAATTTGAATTTTCAATTTTCAACTTCAAGTATTCACACATCCCAATTTAGACATTTTAATTCTCAAATTTTCAAATTCCAAACATTTCACATACAAATTTCAATTTTCAATTTTTAGCTTTTAGTATTCACACATTGGAATTCAAACATTTTAGTTTTCAAAATTTTAGATTCCAAACATTCCATATATTATAATACCTTGGTAGGTTTGGCACATGTTTCCCTAACAATTAATCAATTTTGAATATTCAATTTTGAAAAATAAAATATTCCTAAAGATTTTTTATTTTCCTTCCTAAAGAATTGGTCTTTGGAATAAAACATTAATCATGGTTATATAACATTTGGTAGAGTCGTTACATGATGAGTTGCTTGTTATGTATACCTATAATTCACATTGTAAGAACATAAAATCGTAAATTAGATAAATTATTATATTTAAACATCTACAATGGCAAAGAATGTATTATAACATTTAAAATAATCTTTCAAACATGTGATCAACATTTGCAATTCATATGACTTAAAACAAAAAAACCTGCAATGAGTATATATATATAAATCTTTCAAAACTTTAACCAAAACCTGCAATACATGCGATTTAATTGAAAAATTGTAGAAAACACTTATTTTAACAATATGAAACCAAACCCACAACACACATATGAAATTGAGAATCTTTTAAATTTTGCTAAAAAAATAACGAAAAACTTATTTTCAATCATGCAACCAACATCCATAATACATGCAACTAACACTAAAGAACCCAAAAGAAAACCTATAGAAATGATTATAACCAAACTACATGTGACCAAAAGAACTTTACATGTGATTATTAATATACTAAATTTATTTAATTGTACATGCGACTATAAAAATTTACTTTTCTAATATCCTATATTGTGTTATTATAAAAACGTATGTAGTTATAAAACCCATCTAAAGGACAAATAGTTTGAAAAGTGATACAAATAATATATATCAATAATAATTGTTTGATAAATTTCACATGGGCCATACATTTTTTAAATCAAAATACTAATTTTTCAACATAATTTAAAATTCATATATGTAACAATGAAAATCAAGACATGTGGAAGTATATAATGTTTTTAACTTTTTAGTTTGAACTATGAAATGAATAAATCATTACTTTTACAAAATCAAATTGGCTTATGTGGATGTAATGGCAAATGCCATGGTCAATGTGATGGATATGATTAAATTGATCACATAGTTATGTAATCATGTGTGTCATGATTTATAGCAAAATTAATCATCAATGTAATCATAAATTCATGTTTTTGGTGAAGTGATTGCATCATCACAATCATCACATTAATTAGTTTAATCTTCCACTTATCATTTTTTTGTTTTCAAAGCAAGTTCAATTACACTGGTTCATCCTTTCTTTTTTTTTAGCCTTTATGCTACTTAGAAAATTGATTATAATTTCACATTTCATCATTGTAAGAAAATGTGATTTTTTAGAAGGTCCAACTTGACTAAAATGTCCATATTGACCAAGGGGATGGTCATTTTGATTAAAGGCCCAGGGCATGAAAGATACAAATTACTTTTTAACTAAAAGATTTGACTAAAGTGACATTTTTGACCATGCAACAAAACAAACATATGGTTAAAAAGGCCAAAGGTCCATCAAAATGACCAAGGCTTAGTCAAATTGACCATACTCAATGGCCATGGTGATTTACAATTAATCAAATTGGTCATTTTCATTTGACATTTAGTCAAATCAACCATACTAATTTGGTTATTCAACCTACAAGTTTATTTTACTTAAGGTACATACCAAACCTAAATTCATAGGTAGTAGGCGCTAGGTTAGGCATATTACACCTAATAGGTATTTATAAAGTTTAATAGGCTACCTACATGTTACCTTTAAGCACATTGTAAATACTTAAATTTAGTATAGTAATTAGCTGATTTTTAATAATTGATAGTTAATAGTATTGAATAATTTATGATTAGTATTTTATGTAATCAATTAGTCACCAAATGATGTTAATTAATAACCAATAATTAATTTATCCATCAAGTTGTTAATTGATTAATTATTATATCGAATTATCAATTTTATTTTATTTTGGGCTAATATTTGATTATAATTTATAATCATTAATATTAATAAATGTATTTTTTAATAATTATTGATAAGTGAAATTATTTTAAACTAATTTTTTAGTTAATAGTGATTCAATATATATTAATTGATAATTATTAATTCATAGTAAATAATCAATCATTAATAAATAATCAATATTGATTAAATAATGATAAAGTTCATTGATGAATGTTATAATATGTACATCAAAACAAAAAAAATCAATCAAGTTTATTACAATATGATGATAAAAGTTTTCAATTTTTGAAGTGGTAGTCCAATGGTAAGGACTTGACTCCCCAAAGTGGAGGTGAGGAGTTTGAATCTCCACACATACAACATTGACTACTTAAGCTACCTTGGTTTTATGTGGCTTAGATAGCTAACCTAGGCTGCCTAAGCAAATAGATCTAAAGTTGCCCATTTAGCCTAGGCTACCTACTTAAAAGGGCCTAAGCTAAATAACGTAGGTAATTAAATTGTTTTATTATATTTTGTAAATTAATTATTAGGTAATTTAGCTAGCTAAATTTATTAATAAATAAATAAATATGATTATAATTTTTATTTTTTATTTTTTAAAATTAAATCATATATGGTTGTTGTCAAAATATTGTTGACTAATAAAAAAAAAAGTAAAACAATTCAATCAAAAAAACCAATCAAAAAGACCTAATCAAAATGGTTGGGTCTAAAACGATTTGTCCACGATGGCACCTTGGTCAAGTTGGACAAAGGCCATTTGGGGTACCTTTCAACCGATTTTCCAAGTAAAAAAAACGTTGTTTTCTTGTAGTGCACATTTTACATCTAATGAAACCTTATAATAATTAATTTCAATTTACCCCATGAATGATGTCACATACCACTAGATTTTAAGTGTTGATTAAATGTGATGTTAATTAATCAAAATGTGTCAATAATAGAAATTTGATGTGAGCCTAGTTTGTATTCCACATAGTTACAATAGTGAATATCCATTTTATTTTTATTTACTAAAATTGATGAATTCACTCAAAATCTAGTGAAATCACTTTACGTATAGGAACATCTTTCGTTGTAGTGGGATGAGATCCATGAGCACCACCAACCTATGAAAACTAAAAGGTTGAGGAAAAGATTAATCAAGGCTCCAACATTTGAGAATGTTAGTCCACTTGTTTAGTGCTCTGTCAAAGCAAAATGTTTGAGCCTCCCAGAGGAAGTAATTTTTGTTTTTGAGGTGAGTCTTCACTATTTTTTCTTGACTTTTTTTCAGGAAAAAACACTTCAGAAAACATGTTTTTCCAACTGAAATTTGGCATTTTCAGTTTTAGGGTTTCACTTTTGTGTGGGAGAGCCATGGGCAAGACTCTTTTGATCAACTACATAACTTATGTTGGGAAAATGCATGTTGCACATCAGAGGACTTGGGAGGTGACAAGCATTATTGGGTTCAGCCACCATGGATAGGTAGATTGTTGATTCTTTAGATTCTAAACACCACATTATGGAAGTAGAAGGTCACGACATGAAACAAATTTGTTGACATTCAAAACATGCAATGCTATGACTGTCACTAGCCAGTCTCTTTCTTTTGAAAATATACATTCTAAATTTCCTTACTACCCATAATCGTTTAAATCTTCATCATGCCAGAATAACTCATAAAATGAATGGCTATTGATTCTTGTGTTGACATGAAGCTTGTCAAATTGTGTCTTGAATTCTTGTGGCAATAGCCATTCATTTTTATGTGTCTTGAATTCTTGTGTCAATAGCCATTCATTTTTATGTGTCTTGAATTCAACAAGATTTCAACAAGAATAGTCAACAAATAGCCTCAAATTCGAGTTCAAGAATAGTGGACAAATCAACAAAGTTCTTGAATTTGTCGCCTTGAATTGGAGTTGTGTCTTGAATGACACAAGAAGCTTGTAAAATTTTGCCTTTTTATGATTTATGCGCACAACATTGGATTGATTTGCCTCACTTTAATGACATTAGAATTTCTCAATAGTTTTATAAAGAGCTGGAGAAGTTTTGAAGTCACACTGTCTTTGAACCTTAGTTTGACCTTCTTTTACCCTTTTTCATCCCCAATTTAGTGTATCCATATAATAGAAACTGGAAATTCATGAAACTCTGTTATCTGTTTAGAATATTTGCATGATCTTATTTGCATGACAATGCCTGATTTAATGAGCAACATAAGCCAGCAGTCAAGATACAGGTAATGCACCTTCAAGACTGGGGGTGAAACTCCCTGCCAACCAACTTATGTGAATTTGATTTCCTGTTTATTTTGGCTGTACTGTTTGCATCTTTACTTCTTATTTCGTCCCCAGTTTTGGTGAAACTGGGAACCAAAAACCCCAGTTTGGGTATAACAATTTAATGCATAACCTTATTGACAACGAAATTGCTATAATCCTCCTATCTATTAGTGTTTTTTTTCTATAACAAATTTTGCTATTCCTTTGGAAATTTTCTCAAATTTTTGATATAAAAGAACCTTGATCCACATCCTTTTGTTATATATATATATATAGTGGCTTCCTTGGATGCATCATTTTTTTTTTTGCAAAATTTTGCCAATATGTCGAAATCTTTTTTGAGGTTACAACTTACAACCCCTACTTTTTGAGAAGTTTTTGAAAATTATCATAGAAAAGCAAAGGACTAGGTTTGCCATATTTAGAAGTCTTACTCTTGCAAGTTGTGAACAGATTACAAATTTTATTTACTCTTCAACCTATCCTGTTGCCATTTAATGCTAAATCCTTCTTAGGTTGCTAGCCAGCCAATGATCCAAGAAAAAAATAATTTAATTTAATTTTTTTTTTAAATCTCTGGAGGCCAAGGAGTAAGTCCAAAATAACCTGACAACACTAATTGATTTTGTAGCCATGGTACCAGTGCAGGTGCTGGTTCACCCATGGGGGGTTAGGTGGGCCATAAATGGCTACTTGAATGGGGAAACCAATGTTGCTCCTACATAGGAGGAGGTCTGCCCATGAAACCACCACCCTCTCTCCTTCCTTGTAGGACATTTGCCAAAAAGCTCCCCCATTCACAGCCACAACTGCACATCACAAATGCTCACCAACAACGCTTCTTCCTTGCTCCTCCCCCATTCACAGCCACAACTGCACATCACAAATGCGCACCAACAACGCTTCTTCTTCCTTGCTCCTCCTCCCCATTCACAGTGTGGACTTGCAACAACACTCTTAGTTGCTACGGCATTAAATGAAATAAATCGTGATCAGTAATATGAAGGAAAGCAGGTTGGCAGCTGCAAAGCACAAAGATTTCGAAACCCATTGTGGCCTAGGTAGGGCTAATAGTCGTCGTTCACAAAACAAAACAACTCGAGAGTCTCGGAGTCTGCTATCAGTGTGGGGTGTGGCGGGTATCAGAAGCTGCGCCAAACCTCTGCGGGTATCAGAACGGGTATCATAGTAGATGATCACATTCGTGAAAATCAAATATCCGGCTCTGCTAGATAACCACGGACTCAAATTGCACGATCCTTTTGATATGAGCAGGATTCTGGAAACGATGCTCTTTGAGAAAACTGCCGGTTCTTTCATCAGACACCCAACCATCCTTTGACGTTTTCTAAATACCCGGAACCAGGGATTCTTTGATTCTTTTTTCAAAATGGTTTTTTTGAAGAAATCAAATAGGTTAGCGTCTAATATTTAAAAAAACTGCTGGGTCTTTGCCGGTTTCTGTCATCAAACCCAGCGGTCCTTGGATGTTTTTTCAACTACCCAGAACCGGCGGTTCTTCGATTCTTTTCTCAAAATGTTGTTTTTGAAAAAGTCAAATAACCGCCTAGAAATCTGCGGGTGTTTTTTTTTGGTTGTTCCTTTATCACACCCAGCTAGCTGTCCTTGGATTGTTTTGTAGAATACTCAGAACCGGCGGTTCTTTGATTGTGGACCCGGCAGTTATTAAAAAAAAGTTGAAGAGCCGGCCTAACCGGTCTCTATATACACTATTCCAAGAAAGATCTTGGAAACTAGAAAAAATCAAAAATCAGAGAGTGGGAGGCGTGTTGATGACGATGATCTCAAGTTGATCATGATCATGATTCAGTCGCGCACTCGTCGGAATCTTTTGTTGTCATCATCAGGAGGTCAGAAAATTAATTAGAGATGCAAAATGGCCGGGAATATGAAAAACTTGTCAACCCATTTTAAAAGCGCAATGAATTGCTATGTGGACCCACTGCCAGGGACCGCTGCGACGCTCATGTCGTGAGTTATATCAGTCATTACTATCATCCGGGTGCGAAGGATGAATCTACGCAGCAAATTTAGGAGCTGCGGTATTTTACTGATACTACGCAATCATCATCATAACCTCTGCATGAGTAGCTATAAATTGAGGAGGATTCACTTGTGTTTGCTTCATCTTTGGGGACTGAGCTAGTGATGAGGACTAGTAGTTCGTAGTAGTGCTCCGGAGATGTTTTGAATTCTCAGTGTGAGCTGCAGAACTTGTGGGGCAAAATGGGTGTAGTTCGTGTTTCTCATCTGCCAACTTCTTCTTCGTTTCATGGAGTTGGAGCTTTGTTTGCTGTGGTGCTTCTTTTGTGCTCTGCTTTCTTCCTGCAGCCAGTGGTCAGCAGGCCACTCGTTAATCGTGAGGGCCGAGGGCTTCTGTCTGAGGCTGATGCGGAAGCTGGCGTGGAGGAGAGGTTCACACTCGAGTCCTCTGAGGTGGCAACTTGAAACCTTTATAATGCCTGGAAGCTGTATGATCTATTAGTGCAGCTCTATTTTACGTGATGATCAGCTGCTGTATATGTTTTTGAATGATTATCAGAGCGTCCTCAGTTTCCGTGAGATTCAAACCTGGAATTAAAATTTTTGATTTCCATGCTTCGGGCTAGGTCATGCATGAATCTTCAGCTGGGTTCGATTATGAACATCTAGTTCAACCGTTACAAGAGGCGATTATCATGTGTGTTGAATGATCTTTCTGTCCAGTGATCAATTAGACTTCAGATGTGCACTAGCATCTTCTTTGAATCACGCCTCGACATAAAAAGTTCTTAATGAAATGAAATTTCTTCCCTTTGTTAATGTTTGCAGGCTGGAGTGGAAGGCAGTAAGAAATTCAATGTTGAAGTTGGAGAAGAAAAGATGAAACGTGAAGGTAGGCTCGTATATCCTTACCAGGTTTTTCGTAAACTTCAATTCAATGACATTGTCACTAGTTTCGTAGTCCAATGATCTGATCGTCGAATTCTCTTGCCGTGCATGCAGGTAAACATCCGCACTCATGTTGGTGCAAAGTCCCGGGAGCACACGGTGGTAAAGGGGGTTCCGGAGGAGGAGGACACGGCGGGAACGGTGGAAATGGAGGAGGAGGCGGATACTATCCCGGTGTCCGGAAGGGCTCTCATTGCTACTGTGGACGTTACGGTGGAGGCGGCGGAGGTGGAAATGGTGGTCATGGAGGAGGCGGCAATGGAAGTCCAGGCGGAGATGGACATGGTGGAAATGGTGGAAACGGTGGCCAAGGAGGCGG
>Ga0209208_10000883_pt1 | contig 40861 bp, 39 predicted proteins | sample S1TSphfallax_3_FD_187694 | JGI IMG/M metagenome (GOLD analysis project Ga0209208, IMG submission 187694) | Host-associated microbial communities from peat moss isolated from Minnesota, USA - S1T2_Fd - Sphagnum fallax MG (SPAdes) (version 2) | ecosystem: Host-associated > Plants > Peat moss >... | reverse complement strand
TCTCTCTCTCCTGCAATCATCACCTATATCTGGCAGAGCTCAATGCGTCTTGTTGTGTCCATTACTGGGTTTACTGTTAAAGCTTCTTGGTGATTTAATCCTTTTAGCAAGTTTTCGATTCACCACTGAACTTGATGTTTTTTGAGTGGGATGTTTCCAATCCTGAAATTCCAACTTGATTTTGATTTGTTTTGTGATGAAAGAGGAACAAATGCAAAATGGTCGAGGAAGGTTTTGTATGATTCTTGCACTGCATTGCACACTCCATGCTACATGAACTCTTGGAATTTGTGGTCAGGACTTGCTGGAGACCAGTCCCATATGAAAACTTGAGATTACCTTTTTTTCCTCTCTCTTTTGCTCTCCAGCTCTCCCACCTGTATGCTCTGCAAAAAAAAGAAAGTCTCCAGCATCAGAGAGAGACAGAGAGAGAGACAGAGATTTGTGGATTTGTTTGATGCAAGGATCCATGCTAATGATGAACAAAAAAGAAAACCGGAATTTTGCAACAACAAGAACAAAACCCCGAGAGAGACAGAGAAAGGAAGAGCAATGAGCAGCAGTAGAAAGGAATGAATGTGGAGGCGCTGCTGGAGTGCCGAGCAATGCGAGAGAGCAAGGAGAGAGAAGCCAGATCAGGTTTTGCTTTGCTTGGTAGAGGGAAGAGGCTTTTTTCCTTCTCTTTTTGTAGAAGATGCAGTTGGTTCCTTTTGGTCTTGTGTTTCTATCGGCTTCTTTCGGATTGCTTTCTCGCAAACCTCAGGAAGAGACTCGATGATGATACTGGAAGCTGGAGATGACTCCAGGAAGCTCTTGACAAACGCCAACATATCGAGGACGAAGCCCGAGAGAGAAAAACCAGAGCCGTTTCGACGAGGAACCGGACGAGACATTCGGCAACAATCTGGTAACCAGTGACCAGCCACCGAGCTGATCACCAGCCAAAACTGGTCGAACCTTCAGTATCGTGCGCGCGCGTGAGAGAGAGAGAGAGAGCGAGAGAGAAAGTCCCGCGAGAGAGAGAGAGAGAGAGAGAGAGAGAGAGAAAAGAGTGTCCGCGCATTACTTGCTTGTATTGTGACTCTGTCTGTGTGCGCGCGTGCTGTTGTTCGTGTGGAGTCTGTCGGGGGATTGCAGGTGGAAGTAGAGAGCTAGGATTGCAACGCACACCGAGAGGGCTTGCAGCGGAAGTTCGGCTAGCAACAAGCAAGCAACGAGCAATCAACGAACAGGAACAAGCAAGAAAGCAGGCTCGGCTCTATCTGGTGGAGTGTTTTGGAGATGGCTGATCCTCCTGTGCGCCTTCTCAATTTCGTGTCGGAGAACGAGGTAACTTTGTTGATCAAAACCTTCTTCGTCCTGCAGGAGGGAGGGAGGGAGGGAGGAAGAAAGAAAGACAATGGGGATAAAAAAACACAGGATCAAAGTGAGGGAGAAAACTGGAAGAAGAGTGACATGGGGGGAAGGGGTATTGCTGTGGGATCTTTTTGTTTGTGCAGTTGGAGGAGGGCAGAGAGAAAGGTGTGGTACCACGGGATGATTTGCAATCGTTTCCGGATAGACCTTTGTTCGAGGTTTGTAAATCTTCTTCTTATTATTCCTTTCCTGACAATGCTTGTGGAACTCGGAAGAAGAAGGCTCGAGATTTTTTTTCAGATTGCAATTCCAAGCGTCAAGTCCTTGAGTCCTTGAGGATCGTAGTACTCCAGAAGAAGCTCTCAAAGTGGAGAAGGAAGTTGGTCTGTGTGTGTGTCTCTGTTTGTGTTTTCACTTCTCTCTTGCCGGGGGTTGCAGATACTGAAGGAAAACAAGGACAAGAAAGATGCAGAGTTCAATGAGCTTCTCAAACACCGTTTGTCTCCCTCTTCTCCTTTCTTCCCTCCTCATTTCTTTTTGCTAGCCTGAATTTGTTGTTGCTTCTTCTGCAAGCGAAAACTGTTTACTTTTTCTTAGTGGGAAGAACATTGCAGATGCAGATGATGATAAGATTGTTCTCCTCTCCAAATATGGTTAAGAGTTTGTTTCTTCTCTCAACTGAATTGTGTACCAGAAAAGCTCAAATTTTGGTTTTGGGAAGAAGGATAGACATACTTCTAAAAGCACTGAATTCATGTTGAATCCTCAACCTCTTGCAATGCAATTTGTGAACATTCTGGAAAAAACTATCTTCAGGCTCAACTTTCTACATTGCTATGGGTTCAGAAATGCCTGCTTGTTGGTGATCAGACTTAGTTGTTGTCACTTTTGATTATGGAACAGATCAACAACAGAGTTGCTTTTGATTGATTTGTACCTTCTTCAATAACCAGGGAGAGTGGGTTCTTGGAGAGTTGCAAACAAACATGCTTCAGTTCTCTGATTTTGTGTTTGTGTTTGACAGGTCCACCAAAAGCATTAGATGAAGATGAGACAGAATTCTTGGACTCATTGGAGATGGTGAGCATGTGGTATGTTGGAGCTTCTTGTTCTTTTAGAGCTACTCTTATTGTTGGCTATGTAGCTCTGCTAACATGCATCAAAGATAGCATGCTGAAGCAGCCAGGGGCCATACTGTTGTTCTGCCTCTGTTGTCCTAAAATCATGCTTTGGTGCTCATCTTTTTATACTGCATAGAAATGTAAGCAAGGAGGTGCAACTGGATTCAAGCTTTTTAGGTTATGCTCATCTCTATCCTGGTTTTTTTTTGCAGTATAAGAAGCAGCAAGAGCAGGAGCTTGCCCAGGAGGAAGCCCGTGAACTTACTGGCTTCCATGTCTGTCCCTCTCAATTCATCTTTGCGTACTCAGGCTTTGAAATCCAGTTTTTGAAAATTGAACACTTTCATTGCATTTTTCCAGCAAAATGCTTTTGTCAGTGGAGGGGATGTCCATCTGTGTAAAGGTGGCAGTAGCCCTACAGAGATGGACATACAATTGCATGCATATTCTTGAAGGTTCTTGCTTGCCAGCAAATTTGTTTTGTAGCTTGGTCTAAGGTCATGATGTCATGGGGAGGATATCATGGTCAAGTATATGCAATGAAGACCATGTACATCTCCTCAAAACCTTTACAGCTCTTTTGTCCAAGGTTGCTTATGCTTACGAACGGGGGTTTTGCAATAGGCAGCAATAGCGAGTCGGACCATTACAGCTGAGGAGCCAAGACAACTCATACCCACCACTGCCTCCACTCATGAAGTAAGGAGAGTTCTTCAATGACAAAAGAATGGTTGCTATCTGATTTTGACCCAAACACGACTGCAAACAAAACTGGGAGTACTGGAAGTAGTTATCCAGACCTGGGAGTTCATATTTCTCTCTGCAATCTCATAGATATGTGACAATTTTTGCAGTACTCTCTTGAATGGAGTCAGGTCCAATTTGTAACTGAATGAACTCATTTGCAACCCCATTTGTAATAGAATCATGCCTTCAGCTCCTGACAGTGCTTGTGGACGCACCTTACAAGTAACTAACAAGCCAGTGCAGAGGAACACAACTAACAATGCAAGCATAGTGGCTGTCCAAAGGGTGAAATGTGAGAGTTGGATATGGTGGGCACATGTGCAGGCCGTTCCAGGACGGGGAAAAAGACTATCACAAGCAAGTGTAGTGACGAGTCTTATCAGGATCAAGTCACATCCCAAGAGAGCAAAAATGGAGTCGTCGCCCAAAGAAGGTTCCAATCAAGTCTTGCCTGTTCAGAAAGTGGCTGGACAGCAGATGCTTGGGCTTGTGTCCTACCCTGATGAGAGTGATGAAGAGGAGCAAATCCAATAGCCACATTCAGGTTGGCTGGTACCACCGCTTTACAAATGTGAGAAACTAAAAACCAAATGTGCATAATCAGGTTGTCTTGAAGACTGAACTGCTGGCAAATTAGTGAGGTGCCTGATGTCAGCACAGTGCTGTTGGTGGTTTGTGGGTGAACTGAACTTTTGTTGAACGCAATGTGCTGCTGATCTATGAAATCTCTTAGCCAATTTTGTTTGAAGGTGTCATTCATTAGTGCAAGAAATGGCATAGATGGATTAGGATGGTCCCCATTTTTGTTTTGAGGTGGGTGAGGGGCACAAGGTACATGTGGGTGAGATGGGTCAGTAAATTGTCAAATGTTCACACATAAATGTTCCTGCTTAGTCGAGGTTTTGAAGAACTGACTTTCACTGGCAGTCTGAATCTATTTTGCATTCTATATTCCCTCCTTTGTAAAACAGCTCACTGACCCAGAGAAATTGTGCATCACTGTGTCCGTCCGCCTTCAACATGAAGGCAGCAGTAGACTGGCCATCAAGAGCTCTGCAAGCCAAACATGGCTTCTTTGACCTTTCAGTGCACAAATAATGGGAATGGGAAGTTGCTGTTACGGTGGGCACTTCTATTCTTTCAAATCCAGTTAAATTTTGGATTACGAGAAGACAAAGGCTTTCATGAAACTATAATAGGACTTCTTGCACTTTCTATGTTATAGATCGCATCATAGTCCAGGAAACAAGTCTGAAGCATTCATGACAAATTTTGTTTCACTTCACATCAATTTCCAGTATGTGTGTATGCATATATGTATATGTACATAGGGGTATGCATTACTTTGAACGCTGTTCACAATGGACTGGTACTATGCAACACAAAGAGATCTGTGATCACCTTACCTAAATTGAACCAATTAATGAATTCTATGCTGTATCCGTGATGCAGCTGTCTTCTCAAGTTGCCACTTTCAGATTGTGAGTGTCAAAAGCTTGGAAGGAATAGGTTTCTTGCTCAAATGACCATGGTTGCCCTTGAATCCTGATTGTTACATGATGCAACGGTTTTTTTTGCACTCCTGAGAATGATCTTGTATGCGATCCACATGCAGGGTTCAGCTCTAATGGGAATCAGTAACTTGATTACCTTCAAATGCATATGTCATCCTCAGCTACATCCACATTTTTCAAAAACATTTGATTGCACAATTCCACCATATTATATTATCACATTATATCTTCATACCATGCTATAGATCTTCACCTACATATCAAATTTCATGAAATATATTATCAGATCATAGCATATCATATCTATCACTTTTGCTTTTATCATTTCCACATGTTCATACTTTATTTCTCTTTAGTATTATTATTGATTTTTTATTCAACAATCGTCATATGTGTGAATATCTTGATGATGGATATTGATATTATTCTTGATGATCATCATCTTTAAAGAATTCATACCCAAAGATTGCTTGTTCAATTCTATAACTTTTCTACTCCACTACTTAGAAACTTTGTTCGACTTTGCAAAGTGCCTTCAACATCCTTCAAAACCATTTCAAGATAAACATTCATTTCAATGCTTCTGTACTTCTTGAAGATCATGAAATTACTTTTTTACAATGCTATTTTGGACAAAATGGTCGTAAATGAAAATTGTGAAGGCTAATGGAATTAGGGTTTCAAAAAATTTCTCAAGTAGGTCCATTGGTGAGGATCCTCAACATTAATTATCATTAAATCGCAATTCTCCTAGGTGGGTTGTAACATTCTACAAAAGTGCTTTTACAAGTTTTGGCCTAGGAAATGCTTAGGTCTAGATGTGATTAATTTAAAAAAAAGATCAAAAAGAATGTTGATATGTTTATATGTTGGTGTTTATTTCTCAATGGAAACACTATTACCAATGTTTTATCAAGGCAAAAATCATGATTTCATTCACAAACTGAAATCATCTACAATACAACATGACATTCACTCACCAAATGACCACTAATGATCCAATTTGTTACATAGAATCATACATGTGAAGAATTGGCATCCCCCCTCCCCCCCATAATATCTATTGAAGACAATTGCTTGGTGAAAGATGGAAGTGACCCTTCCAAGTTGTTAGGTAGCTTTTGCAATTTCAAAAGTGCTTTTTGTTTTTTCCTTTTTTTTTTTGAGTTGATTTATTTTCTTTTTCCTAGCAACAATTCTTTATATGCCAATAGCATCATAGAAAAAAATAACAAGATCTGATTGTGTAGAACATTATCACCCTTGTTTTTACGCGATATTCTTGACAATTTGTTCTTTTAACATTGTTGTCATATGGGAAAACTAAAAGAAAGCAAAGAAATTCCATTTCTTCACTTAGGATGAATGTCTTTTGAATTAAAACCTTTTAAAGATTTTTGAAGCTTGTCGCTCAATTCGTCAATCTCTAATTCGTCAATCTCTTGATTAGCATTTCAAATTTAGGACATTCGTAGGGTTTTAATTTCCAAAGAAAGAACTACTTAAGAATGTTGGGGCTCATTTTTTTTGCACTTTCTCACACTTTGTGAGAGTGTGTTTAAATCTTAAAACATTTTTTTTAAAAACTTGTTTTTCTTTCATATTTTGCTTTGATTGCAAGCCCAAAATTAGAATCCTAATATATATATATTCATAATCAACTAAGTAAGTTATTTTTTATATTTGGACAACACAAGGTATCAAAATTTCGTCCAAAAAATTTGACAATTATCAATTTCATTAACCTCTATTAGCAATTCACTTGGTTTTTTAATATATTAATACCTGCTTATAATGTAGAAAGGTTGATTTTCAAATATCCATATGAAGAATTGACAATTATATTGCGCATGTAAGGTAAGTTTTCAAGGTTTCTTTTTTCTTTTTTGTGGTCTTAATTTCAAGAATAAGGTTACATAGTTATGGATGTGTTTGAGGGCTACAAATAAACTACAAGTAATTTGTTAGAAAAAACCACCACCTAAAAACACAATGATGTTTCAACACTAACATATTCAATTCCAAACTTCCCTTTTTCACAATTGAAAAAAAAATGTGATGGGTGGGGGGGCACAAGAAAACCAAGGTCAAGAAAGGTTGAAAACTCTATTTTAAAGAAAATGAAAACTAAAAAAATAAAAATCTAGTAGATATTCACAATAGTGAAAATACACCATGTGCCATATATTACACTCAACCATGCTATTTACTTGTTCATAAATATAGAGGCAACAACAACAAGTTGAAAGGATATTTAGGGTTTCAAAATTGATAACCTACTTGATAAAAGAATTCAAACAAGTAAATTTTATGAATTCAACAACTAATCCATAAATGTCTACTATGGTATTCCACTATCCACATCTTCTTCAATGCTTTATACCTAAAGAGGCTCCCAACATTTTCTACTCAACAGTTTTGATCACCTCAGCACACTTAAAAAGACTAAAGACTTCACACAAAATATTTTTGTGTACTTGGAGGTAGGTTGGTAATAATGTTGCAGAGCAAAATTTTCCATCAAAGGAGAGAATGCACATTTCAATGTATGAAAGGGCAAATTTCATTTCCAAAATGTTGCTCTCCTTCACACATTCTGTCTTTATATGCCTCGGAAAGAAAGCCCTTGGGTGAGTGAGAGCATTATTGAAATCAAGTCTGCACTCAACTACTATTGCCTTGGACTCACTCAAGCTCTTATTTCAATAATGCTTTCGTCTTTGAGCCTTTACCCACTATAACAAAAGGTGTTCTTGTACATCAAGCAATTTCACTAGTTTTGTTGTTCTTGTACATCAAGCGATTTCATTAGTTTTGTTGTTTTTGTACATCAAATGATTTCATTAAATTTTGAGTGAATTCATTCGTTTAATAAATGAGAATTAGTTAAAAAATAGTGCATTTTTTAATCTAATGAACATGGACTAATGAATTGCACCCACGTTTTGTAGTAGTGACCATATACACAAGACCCTCCATCCCCATCGTCTTCATCATCACTCCTCGCCCTTTGCATGAAAAGCTCACATGAAAACATATGAATCTGCTCTATGCATTTGATTGCAATTTCTTGCACAAGAGTTCTTGAGTAGAGAAGAAAAGAGAAGAGAGAAAGGAAACTGTATATACAGAAGTGAATGAGAGACACGAATTATATGCATCCATGTGGATGAGAAACGGGAAGAAGTCATCCATTTGTGGATGAGGCACTCAACATATTCATCCACCTGCTGCTGTTTGCTCCAAATTCACACAATTTAGGGTTTGGCGCTCTGTGCGTTTATTTTGCTTTTTCTTCTAAAGGGTTTGATGTTTACGCGGATCCCCGAGCGCGGCTGCTCTAGACTGCTGCACGGAGACGAAGACGGAGAGAGATAGAGAGAAAGGAGAGGTGAGTTGGTGGTTTTGGCGTCTTATTAAAGAAGGTGTGGGTAGTTGAATTACGAGATTTGATTCCAAAAGATGGTCAACGACAGTGCTGTGGTTTCTTCTGCTGTTGTTGATGTTTTGTTATTGCGGCGGGGAGATAGAGTTTCACATGGTGGTGGAGAAGAAGCCAAAGTTACTGATATTAACGGTGGAGTAGAGACGGGCGCCAAGATGAGGGTCAAAGAGATTGAACATATGAGAGGAGGCTCTGTAGGGAAGGAAAGAGATCGGGAGTCGGAGAAGGAGCCGGGAGAAATCTCCGATGAGAGCGGGGGATGCTTGTTTATGGAGTCTGAGCAAGAGAAGGAAGTTGGCAGCGAAGATGAAATGGAAAGTCCAGTAGTGAAGAAGCGGAAGTATTCTCCAAAACATTCGTCGTTGAAAGCTGTCGATGATGGTGACACTTTGTATGGCCCGGAGGTACCGGCGGCCGTGGCTGTCACTGCTGCTGCCGCTGAGATGGAGGATTCATGGGAAGAAAGAGGGGATGCTGAACTTCAAGAGATGGAGACGGTGAGTCTCGAGGGTAAGAAGAGTTCGAGGTCTAAGAAAAGCTCCCGGAAAAGCTCGCAGCGACGGCGAAAAGATTCGCATGAAGACGACAGTCACAAGAGAAGCAGGCGGTCGAGATCCAGAGACCGGGTTAAGCGTTCACGGTCCAGAGATAAGAGCAAGCGCTCTAGGTCCAGAGGAAGAAGCAAGCGCTCAAGGTCCAGAGAGAGGAGCAAGCGCTCAAGCTCCAGAGAGAGGAGCAAACGCTCAAGGTCCAGAGAAAGCGTGGTTGTGAAACAACACAGTACTAGGGCCGATAGCAGAGACAGGAAGAGGCGTTCCCGATCCAGGGAGAGCTTGCGCGAGAGGAAAGGAGATGACAGGATAGATGTGAAACGACGCTCCAAGTCTAGGGAGAGTCCACTGGAGCAAACCCCAAAGGAGGACATCAAAGTGGACAGGAGGAGTAGGCGGTCCCGATCAACTGAAAGCTTGCGAGATCTCAAAGGCAATGGCCGGGAAGACAGCAGGCATGCGCGCACCCAAACACGTGAGAGGAGCCGCGAAAGAAGCCATAGAAATAATGAACGAGCTCATGGTAGGGTTGGGAGTGTGGAGAGGAGGCGAAGGTCTCGCTCCAACGAAAGCATGCGAAACAGCAAAGGTAAGGATAGCCTTGAAAGAAAGCATGGATCCCCATCAAAAGAGCGGGTGCGGGAGAGGGTTAGAGAAAAGGAAAGAGAAGGGGATGATAGTGCCCCATCCAAAGAGCAGGTGCGGGATAGGGTTAGAGAAAAGGAAAGAGAAGGGGATGATGGTGGTCATGATTCAAAGAGATACGGAAGTCGAACTGATGATTTGCCCACCCTGAGTAGGCGCAGTGATCGACATGAGCAAGAATTCAGTGGGCATGGAGGAGGGTGGCCACGGGAGAGGAGCCATAAGGAAGCTGGTGACCGGATCCGTGCTGATAGTATCAGCATGGACAGGAGGCCAAGATCACACTCCAGAGAAAGTGTGCGAGAGTGGGAGCACAGGGATGGTGGGAGTAAGCAAAGGCAAAGTGCAGACGAAGTGTATGAAAGAAGCAGCACCAGGTACAGTGGGCATGGGAAAGAGATTCATGACAGAGGTTATAACTATGCTCATGATGCTCGCAATGGAAGCCATCAAGCTGGAGGTCGAGATAGTTCATATGGAGGAGCACACAAGGATAGGAACAGAGACAAAAGCTACGGGCAGGACCAGAAGCACCACTCCAGAGATGAAACAAAGCAAAACCTAGAAAAAAAAGCAAGGTCATTTTCTGCTTGATTAAGCCATGTTTGCAGCAATAGTATGCTCCAATCTTTGTTGTGGTTCTCTGTTACGAAGGCTCACCCTGTACTTACCCCAATTTCTGTTGGGAATGAATGTTGCACAGGGAGGAGGAAAATGAAGAAGAGTATAAAGAGCGGATCGAATCACAGCTTGCAGCACAAGAAGAAGATGATGTGGAGAGGATAAAGGAAGAGAGCAGACGTCGGCGACAAGCAATTCTGGAGAAGTATAAGCAACAGCAGCAGCAGAAATTAAATGCAGAACCACTGACTGATATGTTCACAGGTATTGATCCTTGTTGTTGCTTGTTGTGCAGGCAACGGTGTAGTACTCACCTGTCATGACATGTGGTATTTGTATGTGACATGTTTTGGGTCTGGGCATTTGCAGGGTTTGGTGCTGAGAATTCCAGCAAGCAGCAACCAGAAGGAAAAGGACAATTTGTTGCTACTGTTGATGTGGCAAATCCTGTGAAGCAGACAAATGATGATGCAGTAAGTTTGGACAATGAGCATCAGCAAAATGGAAATGCAGCAGTACAAGCACTGCCAAAAACAGGATTGGTTGAAGGATCCCCTAAGGTGAGCTTCTATTGTTACTTAGCAGGATTCTCCCTGGTTCTGTCCACGCCTGTATAAACTAAAGGCTTAACATTAGAGTTTTCAAGTGCCTGGTCTTGTTGGTTTGTAAGGGTATTCTAGGTATACATCAAGCTACAGTTTGCTTCTTACGGTCTTACCAGGTCAGCAAACAGTGTGGTTTGAGAACTGTGTAGTGGTTGGCAGTTCAATGTCAATAGGCCCTTTGCTCAGCCATATCCATTTCTGTTGAGGCAGCTGGTCCTCATCATTAAGTTCTCATAGATTTTACCAGTTTATTTCTGATCTGTTGCAATTCTGACTACACATGGATCTCAGAGTGAGCGTTCAGCTGATATGTTCTGTGATGACATTTTTGGGGACTCACCAGCAGTGGGGCAAAGGATGGTATGTGCTCTTACCCCCAGATTGTGCCCCTTGAGATAATTTTAACCCAAAAGTATATATGTTTTCACTTTACCCAACCACACTTCATTCAGTGGAATGTGTTAATAATCTCTGAATCTGTGGTGGGTGCAGTAAGTCTTAAGTAACTTGTGTGCTGACATGATGTTGTTGGATGCCAGGGAAAAGGTGATGGCATGGTTATTGATACCAGTGGTCTCACTGACAATTGGGATGATGCTGAAGGACGTTATTGTAAGTGCTGACAAATTATCAAAGTATTCTTTTACAGAGTATCACACAGATGTTGTGTTGATATCCTTCACAGTTAAACTACCATCGAGCTGAAAGTCAGGTTGCAGTGATTTCAATGTTCTGTTGTTTCTTGTGGGCCTGGCATGTTTACTAAACATTAGTTTTTTGGCAGCTTTCCGGATTGGTGAGATATTGGACAGTCGCTATGAGATCTTGTCTTCACATGGCAGTGGTGTATTCTCAACAGTTGTCCGAGCTCGTGATAGGAGAGCTGGTAGAGGTGACCCTGAAGAGGTTGCCATAAAAATCATTCGCAACAATGAGACTATGTAAGTCAAATGCACACATTCTTGGATGATTGTGTTGGTATTTTCTCCTTGATCAATATGTGCTGAATTGAGTGGTGCCAACTGTGCAGGTATAGAACAGGTCAACAAGAGTCTGTGATACTGAGGAAGTTATCGGGAGCTGATCCAGAGAGTCGACGCCATTGTGTGCGGCTCTTCTCCAGTTTTGAGTACCGGAATCACCTATGTTTGGTCTTTGAATCCCTTCACATGAACCTTCGTGAAGTCCTGAAAAAGTTTGGTCGCAACATTGGTATTAGCTTAACTGCAGTGCGAGCTTATGCCAAACAGCTCTTCATCGCATTGAAACATCTGCGAAATTGTGGAGTTTTGCATTGTGACATTAAGCCTGATAATATGCTGGTAAGTGCCACTCTTTATTTGCACTTGATGGCAGCAAGATTCAAGGATGTACAGGTATCCTTGAGACTTGGGTCATGGTGCCAGGTTTGCCATCAATAGTACTCACTTGCCTATTTGATATATCTGACCTATTAAATAGTCTATGTTTCAGATGGGTTTGTGATCTGAAACTGCTTCACTGTGAGCACTCAATGTACCCTTTGTTTATTGCAGGTTAATGATGCAAAGAACGTACTCAAACTTTGTGACTTCGGCTCTGCAATGTTTGCGGGAGAAAATGAAATAACTCCATACCTCGTCAGTCGATTTTATCGAGCTCCAGAAATCAGTAAGGACCTTCATCAAAGGTGTTATACCAGCTGTTTTGAGTATTAGCATATAAGTGTTATTTTCTCACCTTTTTTGCATTGATGCTTCCACTTGAATGCTTGTGCAGTTTTAATTATCTACTCACTGTGGCCTTAACTGTTCCTGTGTGCAGTCCTTGGTCTACCTTATGACCATGCTTTGGACATGTGGTCAGTAGGTTGCTGTCTGTATGAGCTGTACTCAGGCAAGATGCTTTTCCCTGGGCACACAAACAACGATATGCTGAGGCTCCATATGGAGTTGAAGGGGCCCTTCTCAAAGAAAATGCTCAAAAAGGTAGAATTCTAATCATATGCTTTAGCTTATGTCATCTTTTGTGATATAAACCAGGTTGAGCACACCATACTGTTGTCTGCTTAACATTCTGTGCCTCGCAGTTGACAGGTGGAGTTTTAAGCTTTCAAATATGACAGACTCACACACCCTAGGTGATGGGATAAGAGGCCTGCTCGTAATTATTTGGTGAGCTGTGCAGCTTGGCTCATAGAGCATGTGGCACTGGCTGTCTAGATTCCTCTTGTTTGATAGTGGACCTGCACATACTGACATCTAACACAAGATAATGAACCCTTTGTCACTTGTGCACATCTTGAGGTTGTTAAGATTGGATGCAGGTACAAACAGGTAGACTACATGGCCACTGCAGCACTAGAGGCTCCTGGCTGCCTTGTTCATCTGTACCTGCAGAATGCACCTTAATTGTACCTGGCAGCTAACTGTGTCTTTTACCTGGATCAAAAGAGAGAGGGGAGAGGTTGGGAAATACACAAGAAGATCATTCGATGTCCTGTTTTAAGAATGGTGGTTTCAATGTCCTCTTATGGCAGTGTTGGATGTGTTTGTCTGAGACAAATGATTTCCTGCTAAACCATCAAGACATGTGATCTGTGGATATGTGCAGGCAGCCTTTGCAGATCAGCATTTTGACCAGGACTACAACTTCTGTGCTGTTGAAGAGGACCTTGTCACTAAGAAGGTACTTGGACTGAATGATCACTTGCAAGTTGACCTCAGATACTTAGGCTGTAATCAAGCTTCACAATCACATTTGGTGCTTGCATCTTGGCTGGAGTTTGACATTTGAAATGACTCTGCAGATGGTGAAGAGGATTATGGTGAATGTAAAACCCAAGGACATGGGGGTGCTTGTTGCCAGCTCGGGAACAGTTGATGAAGACCCCAAAACAGTGGCGCATTTCAAGGATCTGTTGGAGAAGATCTTTATTCTGGATCCAGACAAGCGCATGACAGTGTCACAGGCATTGAACCATCCATTCATCTCGGGCAAGTGAAGTAGTTATGCCAATTTCTGGCATATACATTGTTGCCTGTGTAGGAATCCATTGTGTCGTGCATATATAGTGATTAGTAAGTTAGTTGTTATTTGTAGAATGAGTGGCTTGGATTGGACAAAACAATCAAGATCTGTCTTATTTGGGCTTTCATTTCTTTCACCTATTGATGAACGCTCTTGCTGTCGTGGCTCTGCTCGTCTTTGGAGTGTGCCAAAGCATCAGTGGCGCATGGCGAGGGTGGGCTTCAGCTGGTCTTAACAGGGTGACACTGCCAGACCCTAAACTCTGTCCTATTGTAAGACAACACGCCCAAGGCGTTTTTTCCTGTTCATTGTTCCTGGTATCAAAGATAAATGTTTGTTTTACTTTACTTGTGCTTGGTGTGTGTTGTATGTTAATTGATGGAACATGAAATGTTGACCTGTGTGGCTCACAATGAGAATGAGGACTAGTTAGTTGACGTCCTCCCAATGTCCCTTACATGTAGATAAGTGCCCAGCTACAGATCTGACAGTTCTTGTGACAAAGATGCTTTATAAACTCTTGGGAATCCTGTGTTTGATTTTGCATGCTTATATTGCTGTCAATTTATTTTAGGTCATCTAGATGATGGGTTGTCTAATCATTAGCGATAAAAGGTGAGTTGAGTCTGGGGAATTGGTTGATAGGAAGGCTGGGCTGTGGGTTCCTCAAGGATGTGGAGTCTGATTTCTGTTCTTTCTTCAGGGATGCTGTCAGGTCTTGTGAAGGCGGTTAGCTCTTTCGGTGCTTTAAGCGCTAGGTAACAGCTACAAGAAGGTACATTAGTCTTCCTGTGATGAGGCTGTCACCGCACATCACTCTAGTGTGCTCATTACAACCCATCACCGCCATTCCTGGTTGCAGTATAAGCTACCAGTGAGGGACTCACTTATCAGAGGACAGGACAGCAGAATTTTTAGTCTTTGGGTGCACAACTCTCTTGGACTAGCTCACTTTCTGTGGCCTGACCTTAAGTGGTCACATGGGATTTGTTCTGGGGCATAAGGTTTTGCCAGGTTCTTTTGCATTCTAGACATGATGGGGGTGTGTTGTCCTTTTTCTTTTTTGTCAAACTGACTGCCAATGCACCTTAGGTGGTGGCTGCGTTTCGTGGGTCTTTCTGAGAAGCTGCATCTTGCCTCAATGGCAAGGATCAGGTTGGATCACCATCTTCATTGTGATGAGTAGTGCCACATTGTGGAAGGGTCTGTTTTGGCACATTTTTGTAAATTGGTAAAGTTTGTGTGCAGTTGAAAACTCAGCATCTTGTACTGAATACCTGGAATCTTGGCTGCTGCATTTTTGTTGGCAACATCTGCAGGTTGTAAGAAGGCAGGCAGTGCCACCTTGATATGATTAGGATGAGCTTGGAGTTGAAGACAAGTAGTATTTGTTCCTTGCAGATGTCAGTGGATGGTGAGAGGTATGTGCACCCTTCATTTATTGATACCGTTTGTTTTCTATGTCTGATGCTTTTATCTAGAACTAAGGGGTGGGGTGGGGGGGTGTGTGTATTTATTGATGCAAAGTGTAGTTTGATAATGGAAGAGTCATGGGCTGTAATCCTTCCTTGTTTGATGAGTTGCTCAATCCTTTTTAAACTCATGGGTACACATTATCTGGAGGTCCATGGGATGGAAACAGCAGAGGGCTCCAATGTTTTGGTTTTTACATCTGATGCATGGATTTTTAGAAGCATGCTGTTGTGTCTTGCCATTTATCAAAATTATATATTGTTTGTTTTTTTTCTGTTATGCTTTTCAGTTCCACATTTGGAGCTTAATTTTTGGGTCTAATATGTTGGAGATTGTACACTAGTAGGACCAGAAGCCTCACAAGTTTACAGAAGACACTCTGAAGGTGATGCAGCTCTATATTTTCCTTAACTGTGAACATGTGTTGATGATGTGTGGATATTCAGTAGTATTATGCTGTTTATTTCAGCTGCTTTTCCTCTATACAGCTGGTTTCCCACTTGCTAATTCTGGCCAACCAGCAGTGGTAGGCCCAAGATTAGTTGATTAATGCTTTTCATATGTATCATACATCTTCATGTCAATGCTTTAATTTACTCAGTAGTGTTGTAGTGGTTCGCTTCCAGGTTCACTTATATTAAATAGATTCTAGGATGTCATACTCCATGGCAATGAGTTCTGTGTAATTCTTTGTACCAACTTTACAATTGTGTACTGGACAATTAGGAAATAATGCAGGGGATAACAGCCTGAAACCATAGTTGAGTGCCAAGGTGCATTCAAAGTGATGCTAGCTGCCATCATGTTCCTCTTGTAGATACTCTGTGTTGGGTTATTTGTGACTTGGCTTTGACATTGTGGGGATTGGTTGTTTGATTGGTAGATGTAGATTGCAGTGGTGAAAATCATGTTTCTGAATGTTGGAAGTGTTTGTGGTTCATCAAGGGCATATGTTATGTCTGACTTCAATATTTGGTGACCAATGTGTTTATGTAGTGCATACGGAATTGAGGTAAAGATTGTGGTTATTGCTATTAACAAATTCTGAGCTCCAACAGAGCAGCTGTGCCCACCATCACTGGATGCAAATGATATGGTTCAGGTAACAGTTAAAAATGGGGTTTATTTTCTGAATGTTAGATGCTCTATCTCTGAAACCTCTCTTTGGAGGTTACTTGTTCTGAGCCCAGACAAGCAAATCAATGTGGCTCTAGTGTTGTGGGATGCCTGCTACAGGAACACTGGATTCCCTTTTGTCCCTGTTATCATAGGCACAGTCTGTCACATTGAAGGCCTTCTTATGGGAAGACTAGATTCTGCATGCATGTTATGTCACGCTTGATGAAGTAAAAGCTTGAACGAGGTCTGTCATTTTTGACATCCCCAGAGGCCTTCTCAGGGGAAGATTGGATTCTGCATCTATCTTTGTAAAGCTCAGTGAAGTAAAAGCTTGAATGAGGTACAATCCATGACCATTGTTGCTCCTTTTTGTCCATTGTACCTGTCTTATGTGTAATTAAAAACATGATGCTGGCATGATTCTGTACCCTCATCCAAGTTTCTAGAGCTGGAAAATACCCTGAGGTAGCCAGCACTAGTTCTCTTTGTTCACTGTTTCTCTTGTTCAATGGTAGACATTGTATTGTTTCCTCTTAATAGGTACAGATTTTGTTGCATGGTGGTTGCATGGTGGTTGTATGGTTGCTGGGTGATTATATTTGGTTACCTGTGCATCTAGTTGGTTACTCCTAAATCCCTTTTTTTCAATCTAAGATGCTTTACTTCAAAAGTACATAGATCAAGTTCAAAATCTGATTTCAATTGATTGATTGATTGTATGTTGCCAAACAGTCAAAAGAACATAAAATAGGAGTTTGAAGATCCATTGGAAGTCTCTACTAATACATGGACAGGGTGGAATGTGGTGTAGTAAGTGTTGGAAATGTAAGAAGTTCTAATGTGGTATATGTCTATGAACTAGAGAAAAACTTTGCTAGCAAAATTTGACTATAGGTTATGTGTAGGTTGATGAGTGAATGATTTTGAATCTCTATCATCAAGATGTAGAACTGTTTATGATTGTTAACATGAGATCACAAAAATAAACATAATTGGATGCTTATAGGATTTGTTTGTGTGAGGAGCTGTGTGGTAGGCATCAAAGTTTTGCAAAGAAAATTTGAAATAGTGTTGAGATTTTAAAACCAAGATGCACATGTGTTTCATATCTTTGGTAATGCAGCAAAAGTGTTGTCTGGAGAGTGAAAATACTGTTGAACTCTTGTCCTAGTAAGTGCACCTAGTATTAATAGTTAGTTTACTGAAGATGTGTCAATGTGAAACATGTTTTGTTCATGCATGAACACATGCATAATTTGTAACAAGGTCGGGTGGAAGGAATTGTGAATTTTGACATTTTCATGGTTATATGTTTTCTTGATCTTGGTGTGTCTTGAATTGTGGAGTGACACTGGTTGTGGATTTACAAATAACCGAATTATTCACATGCAATCTCAACCATTGCTTATGGTTTTGTTAATTTTCAGAAGGTTGGTAGAGTAGTTCACAAGGTTCTTTGAGGCTCTAATAGAGGGGTACTTGATACATGTCTTTTTGTAATTGTGGGGATTTTCAAAGGTGTAGAGTGAAGGCAAATGTGCCATGCAAATAAGATCTACCAAAATGAACCCATTCTACAAATCTCCAAACTTTGCTTTTGTTTGTGATGGTTGGGAAACATACTGAAGTGACCACATATGAAAACACTCATGCATTCAAACTAATAAATTGTGGCAAGTGAGAGGAAGGGTGTGGAAAGAAAAGAGGGGATGCTGGTGCACTTGGTAGAGTTCCAACTCCTTTGCAAGCTTTCGAAATTACTACCTCCATCAAACCCAATGTTCTAAAATTATTACATCTATCAAAGTTATACTTGTTTCATGCTCACTATCTAGTAAGTCATGAAGCAATGGTTGAAACAACAAAAACTTTTGACATTTCTCCCAATTTGGCAATGTTTATTTTCTATATGAGAAAAGGGCCTATTTTGAGAACATTCTATGATTTGAGGTACATGGTCTGAGCTCCATGCATACAAAAGGATCATTAAATAGGGTAGTGTTGAATGTGTTGTTAAAAGGGATTGAAATGGGAAAGGTTTTGATGTTGCATACGTGTGGAAGGTGGTGAAAAGGTTTGTTAATTAATTTTAATTATATGTACAAGGGTAATGTAATGAATGTGAATATTTTTCTCTTACAATCCTAAAATAAACAAAAATAAATGTATGTCTTTGAATCACATGTAAACTAGTGAATAAAAACATGATGACTTATACCTTTATGTTCTAGTAAAATTTAACAAATTTTAATGAAAAAATAGAATGAAGAGAACTCTCAAAAATTTCATGGGAATTTTGATGAATTGTTGCAATCCATATTGATGAATATTTCATATAGACAAGAAACAATGGGGGGAACAATTAGACAACAAGAATGGTGAAAGGAATGGCAAGGAAGATGAGGACAATAGTTGGGGATGACAAGGGATGATGGTAGTAACGGTGGATGATAGGGACCATAAAAGGGGACATTGGAGACAACAATGCCATGAGAACTACATGGGAGGCTTGGATGATGACAAGGAATGATGGAGAAGATTATGGGGCTTGATGACCACGACGAGGGACAATGTGATCAACCCAAAAAATCAAGGGAGATCACAAACGGAGAAGATTATGGGGCTTGATGACCACGACAAGGGACAATGTGATCAACCCAAAAAATCAAAGGAGATCACAGATGGGGAAGATGATATAGAAGACTAGAAGGGTCAATGACCATAACAAGGGACCATGTGATCAACAAAAAAATGAAGGGAGAACTTAGATAGTGAGGACAACAAGGGTTGATGAAATTGATGTGAGGACAACATGGAATGTTGGGGGGAGATTTTAAACAATGATGACAAAAGGGAAATTGTCATTTCATGGCTCCCATCATCCTAGAAGCTGGTTGCCATTGTCTGAAAACCACTAAACTCCCTTCATAGGTATCATTGCTCATGCCTTGCTTGTTGTTGTTGGATGTGGTTGAGGTTTCCAAACATTTCCACAACCAACACCGTTGTTTCAAAATATGCACCTTGATGTAGGATTGGTCATGAACTAAAACAATTACTTTCAAGGTTGGAGGTTCAATCAATGTTGAACCTTCTTATGCTTCACCCCCTTTTTTTTTGGCTTACAATGTGTTCATGGATCAAGTTAGTCCTTTCATTAGTTGGATTGCTTGGTCTATATATTAAGTTATATTGCATGCACATTTGGTGGACTTTTGTCCATTTTCTGTGTTGATTTAAAAAATTCATTGGTTCGAATATTTTAGAATATTTTAGATGTTTGAGGTACACAATGTTGAAGGGGAAAAAGAACAAACAAAATGCCTAATCGAAGCCAAACACAAAATTGTTGGGCATTGGCATCCTATCAAGGTTGCAACAACAGTTCATGAATTTTTACTATTATCAAAGGATATGTTCACATAAGTTCAAATTACCTCAACATGATATTGGATGACAATTGGTCCACTAACATGGTGGAGGCAATTTTATGTCAGAAAAAGAAGAAGGAAGTAGTCATTGCATATGCTAGCAAGGTCTTTTCTAAATAAAACCATTGAAAAGATGGGTGTTATTGTCATTTATTAACCATGAGAAGTTGACTCCAAATGGTTGAAAAAAATATGTTCAAGCTATTCAATTATGAACACAAATGTTCCAAGTGAGGACAAAGTTTTTCTTCCTTGCAATATATTTTCACAAATTACTTTACTCAAATTGAATGAAAATCCATTGGTGTGATTTTGAAAATGTATGATAGGACCATAAGATTCATGTGAATGCTAGTCTTGACTCTTTGAACATTGGTACTCGATGAAAGAATACTAATTAGACAATATTTTTGAGACACTCTAGCAAACTTGGACCCATCTATCCCAACTAGCAAAAGGCAGTTCCATGTATACATGGACACAATCTTTGATAGCTCCCGGGCCTATGGTAAGCCCAAAACATAACAAGTAAGCATGATCAACTGGTTGAACATAATTATACAACCACTGAACAAGAGGTCCTAACTATGGTTTGTGCACTTCATTCGTACATTCGGGCATTAAACCTATTGGGATACAGATTCACACTTTTTGTTCACCATATGGCACTCTTGCACTCGGTGAACAACTCACAAGTATCCAAACATATTGCAGGCTGGTTATTACTATTCTTGTCATATGCCTTCAAGGTGATTTGCAAGCTGGGGATGTTCAAATTCAATTGTAGATGCTTGATCTCGTTTATTAGATACAGCAGAAGAAAGCATGCATGGATTCTCAGCTGTGAGTACATGAAATGACACTTCTAATATGTATGATTTCTTTAACTGGATCCAAAAAAGTGAGCCTTCAAATGCCAAAACTTGAATAATACTATTGTCCTTGTACCGGATGCATGTGAGTGGAAAGATGCCAATAGGGAGGTTATAGTTACTTTGTCAAGTCTGTTTCATTCGGATTCATCGTCAGCACCTTCCTCAGCTGATGGAGGTCCCTGGGATTCACCTTTGCCACCACAGAAGGTGAGAACAAACTTGCGGAAGTTTTGGACCCCCAAGGCAGGATCAGTCTGAGACTTCAGCGTCTCCTCTATGGCATCCTTCAGTTCCTCTGCGTTGTGCTTCTGCTCATCATCTTTCATTTTCTCTGGGTTTATGTCATCCTGGATCTGAATTCATCATATTCAACATCCGACAGCAACATTTATATAAAAAGCAATGATGGAGATTTCCATGTCATTTTGCACACAGGTTTTTGAGCTAAAATGCTGAAAAGGAGTACCGTTCCAATGACTGACAATCAGCACTTCTTTGTCAAGTATTTATTTATTTTAGAAAACAAAGTTTGGCAAATTTTCAAGAACTTCAACAGTTGAGGAATTAGTATGCAAAGAAGACCTTGTGTTGTATATTTGTATATATTGTTGTATAGTGACCCTTGAATAGTTGGGATGCATGGGAGTTTGATTCTCAACAAGTTTGACAACTACCAGTAATCTTTGTGTTTTTCTTTCAAGCTAGACCTTTTGTGAATTATTTTGTGCCAAACAAAAGTTGTAGGTGCAGTATATATAACATTGAAGGAAGGTACATTGTGGAGAAGTGAAGTTGGGATGTGGACAATACTACTAACCTGCAACCAAGTCTTTTTGAGTAAATTGAAGACAACAGCTGGTGGTGCTTTGATACCATGGGCATGAGCGACAGTGGCAAAAGCAAATGGGCTAATACTGTCTCCACCATCAGGCATGAAACATAAAGTTTCTCGGAACATGCGAAGGGCTATTTGGTGGGAGACTGTAGAATCTGCAGTTCTCAATATCTCTCGAAACTCGCTGAATGTTAGCACTCCATCCTGGTTTGCATCTCCTGCCACAAAGAGTGCCTCCAGCTCCAATCCCTGGAAGGTGATTAGAAATCTTTGCATCAGTTTTCTAAACCCCTGAACCCTTCTGCAATATTCAGTCTTCTTATTGTCATTGTGAACCTTTTGGACACCTGTTTTTTGTGTTTTCTCTTCCACTTTTTCTCTCCTCCAAGTGGTTTTTTTTTTCGTTCACTCTTTTATTGGTCTTCTCAAGTAAAGATCTTGAGCAAGGGATCTTAAAACCATCTACAAAATCTCTGAAGAGTGAACACATTTGACTTGGTTGGATGACAATGGTTGGATTCAGTGTATTTTTTGTGGGGGCCAAATCTTCACACTGCAAGAACAACTTTTTTTTGGTGCACCATATTTTGAGGAAAAGAAAGTTGGAAGTTGCCATATTCAGACAATGAGTTCCTGGAGGTCACTCACCAGAACAAAGCAGGATCATAAAATATTTCTACTTTGCTGGCTGACCTCTACCCAAGTTTGGCTCAATCCTTGTATGGATGATAGCTGATCCACCTACTTGACAAAATTGAAAAAACGAAACTCTGGTTGGATTATGAAATCAAAGTCTAGTAACCTCTTCTTTGGAGAGCGGGATCGCCTTTGCAGCTGGTTTCAATTTTCCTGCAGTTCTGACTTCCTGTTTCAATATCAGCACAGACCATAGTTAATCAAACAACTGACGTGTTTTCCATTGAACATCACAATCAATAATAGAGAGCTCCTATGCTCATGATGGAATACATGAGTGTGTTGAAGATTGCAGAATGAACTTAAATAAGTAAACTGACATATCTTTCTTTGAAGCTGACCAGTATATAATACAAAGAGTTCAGCATGCTCTCTACTTGGTATACCATCCATTGGAAAAATTGGGTCTGAAGGGGGACAATTTGATTACTATACTTTGTGAGGGTTGCATTCGATAACTCCCTCCATTAGCAGGTCAAAATCAAGTTTCTTCCAATTCGCTTGTTTTACGAGCTTCAGGATCTGTCAAAGGATTGCATGCCATTTGGAATATTAGGCACTTGTCAGTAAGTAGGTAACAAAGAATGAAGTTACAACCTACAAGGATCAGGAATGGATGGGGACAGAAACAAAATATAATACCAACTCCAATGAGAGAAGTAAGTGGAGATGCTACAACAGAATGGTTCTTCTCACATGAAAAACTGCGACTCATGACATATGTATGAGGTAAACTTTGTGGTTTTATCCATTACAATGTACAATATGTGGTGTCTATCGTGGCATATATTACATTAATATGGCAATTTGACATTAGGTAATGGCACATATTACACAAATGTAATATTCCATTTCATGTACCTCAGGTGAAGATTTTTCAAGGGTGGAGTGGCTTGCAGCAAAGTTGTTTAGGAAATCTGCTGCGACTTCACGTGACCCATTGAAGTGGGCAACAAGGTTGGGTTCATCAAGCAAGTGCTCAATTTGTCCACAGTTGATGAAATTGATCCCATCATCTAGTTCAGAGGCAATCACAACACCTGGTCTACTGGTTGCTGTTTGCATCACTTTGAGGTACATGTATAGAACTTGCTCAGGATATGACTTAGCTAGATCATAGCCACAAAATCGCTGAAATATTCTTAGCTGCAAAATTGCAATATGCCTTGTCATGTCAGATAATTTCTTCCTCTGTATTTATATCCTTCGTTTAAGCTAGACAATTTCACCACAAAATTTGTAAACTGTACAAATGTTATTTGGCTAGCTCAAGCTTTGAAGATGTGGGTGTGATCATTTTGAAGACAATTCACAAAAGCAAGTTCTCATTTGCAAATCCACCAACCTTATGGGTTTTCTCAATGCCTTTGTTGACCATCAATTGCTTGATTTTCTTGAAGATTCCATGCACAGCAGATTCTGCAATGCCCTTGAGGCCATAGCTATTGAGCATGAAGTCATACACAAACTCACAGGCACTTTGTCGCTCATTGTCCACAGAATCATCAACAGCATCAGCAACTATTTTTGATTCATAGATCTCCTGTATAAGCTTTGACAGCTGCAAGCTCGCTCACACTTATAGTTAGCCATAATACATCCTAGCTAAACAAACATACTATTCCTTTCTCTTCCAGATTGCTGATGTCTAATTTTCCTTGGGCATCAAGCAGTCCACAAACCTGACAACAAAACATAGAACTTTTCCTTTCTTTGTATATCACCTAATATCAAGGTCTTCCTGTCATCAATATTAGAGATTCAAGAAACAATTACAGATGATCCAGTCAAAAATCCAGAGACCCAAATTTCTCAACTTTGTATGAGAGGGGTCTGATGGCCCCGAAGGACGAAGTTGTGCCAAAGCTTCTGAAGCCATCATCACAATAGTCAGACAACCTGATGCTACAAATCATGATTTCATGTTTCTTGCAGGATTAACCTCCTTTGACACAGTCCTTAAGTGCGGCTGTTCAGAACAGATGTCCAAACCTGATGCTCAGTAAATGATTTCACCAACTTCGGGGCTGGAGAGATCTTCATCAGCTTGCCAAAGGCCAATGGAATAAATGGCAAGTCTTTGGGCTTCATCCTGCCAAACAAAAAGAACAAAGACCAACTGTGGTGATGAGCTCACAAAATGACAAAGCACAATCAACGAATGTGGCAGTACTTCTGACGAGACCAGAAAATTGAAATTACTTCTTGAGCTGACCAGTCAGCTTGTGACCATCTTTCCTTGAAACCAAAATCAGGTTCTTTTGAAGGCACTGGAAATTGCATTTCACAACTCCGTGGAATAAACACCCCAGAAAGATTGTTCAGTACACATTGAACTAGGTTAGGCAAATGTAGCAGCCATACGGTTTAATGGATGAGCCTCTCCTACTTTGTGGCATCAGATCATCCAATTGGCTTGATCGCCGTCTCGCAGGGTCCAACCCCTTTCTCATCTTGCCCCATCTACCCCCAAATCCACAAGTAAGAATAGTTCAGGAAATATATCTGAAAGCAAAGATTCAACGTCCATGAGTTTGAGTGTTGCTGGCTATCTTCTAATCTGTTAACATGCACAACAAGAGATTGTGTTTTTTCTCACACAAAACACTGTGGCTCATGACATGTGTGAGGTAAACTTTGTGGTTTCATTCATTACAATGTACAATATGTGGTGATTACTGTGGCATATATCACATTAAAATGGCACATGCCACAGTACCCAGTTTGCTTTGTGGTTTTCACATCAAAAGAGGTATGCAATGGTCTTTTCACTTGCAAATGTGATAGCTCTACTGAAATGCACAAAGTCATGGCTAGTCTGGTAAAGATGAAAATTTCATGTGTGTAGGATGTCATGATATTATACCCTTTTTTTCCTTTCTTTTTACTAGCAACAGAGCTATCTTCCTCATCAACTGCTATTTCTGCTGCCTCAGGTTCCTGCTCCTCATCATCTCCTACTGCAGCTCCTTGTACTCCTACTTTCTTCACTTGACGGAGTCTGGAAAGCAGTACCCGAATCTTGGTGGCCAAACCCAAATCAAAATGTGAGCGCTCCAAAAGCTCTATAGTGCTAGCTGCCAAATTCTTAATCTCTTGGTCTGTGCCTGCTATGTCCTCACCATCATCGGAGGTCCCTTCTAGCCCACTGGCAAGTTTCCTTTCAAGTTTTTGTTTCTGAAAGATAGCGTTCTCCTCCTTAGTTAAAGGTACAAATACCTCCATTCCCCTCGTGTCCATTCTTGGAGGGGCTGTTGCAGGTCGCTGCAAAATCTCAAAGAAGGGATGCTTTTGAGTGTTGTCTTCAAGAGTTTGAACAGGCATGTCTCTGTGTAAGCCATCCTTGTGCTGAAAAGCTTGTGATATCTTTTTTGTACTCTCTAATCCAGCAGTCCCGGGAATTATTTCACCAGGCAATGCCACAATCTCATGCATGCTTTCAATATCCCCTCCCATTGCATCACCTTCAATGCCTGGATGTCCTTTGCTCTCTTTAGTTTTCTCACCTTCTATTTGGTCAAGACCAAGTTTACTGGCTCCTACATTTTCAAAAGAAACCATCAAAGGTAAGGGCTATTTGACACCATCCTTGTATGCCCATGATGAATTTGTAATGAGCTTTGATATTCTGTCTACCTTTGCACATTGAAAATTGTTGAAGCTCATCATCACACAAGGATTGCTTGGTTAGACACTAGGAAAGGCAAGCCCACCATGAACCTAGATTTGGTCTAGAACTATTTGCAACATGATTCCTCCATTGTTATCAATATTGATGTAACCTGCTTTTTCTGTGAGGTCCAGAAAACTGCAAATTTAGCATCACTGACAGAAAGTGGGGTACGTTGATTTTGCAAAAACCCATGTTGATGTTGGTTTTTGTAGATGGTTCAAGATAAACTTGAAGCCTTGCAACATTGTATTGCATGTGTCAATTTTCAGGTTGTAATAGAGGTCCCTTACCTTCTTCAGAGGTGTGACTTTCTTGGGCAGCAAGGCTAGCCTGGAGCAGCTCTTCAGGGCTTTGCTCTTCCTGGACTTCCGCCTTTGTATTGGCACCAGAGAAGCGCTTGGTGGTGGTGCGTCTCACAAATTTTTCACGAGAACGGGGAGTCAAATTCTCAGCAAGACAGAGACGGCATCGATGAAACCGAGCAAATTGGGTGTCCTTCTCCTTGATCTGCACTTCAGTGATCTTTATTCTCTGTGTGTAAGATTCAAACTCAGCAGAGATTGTTGCAATATATTCTTTGTCCATGTCTATCTGTTCTCTCAGCTGCAACAACTCCTTGTCTATGCCTGATAGCTTTGGCTCCACATGTACCATCACCTGCATGGATTGAAAGAAAAAGAAAACTAAGGTTATAATCTCTCTTTTGGCTCTAAGCTATGGATGGATTCCTCACAAATATCTCCACTAAGGAATTATATTTATCACAACCCATTGACCTTAAGCACATCTTTTTGCTTCAGTCTGTCTCTGAGATAAATAAATCCATAGCGACGCTCAGATCATAACAGAAGTGTTCAGTGGAAATGCATATAACTTATCAGACACCAGAATGCACAGAATATAGCAAAAAACTCTAATAATAATGTCTTTGGTTTTTCATGTGTATTCATGTTCAGTTAGCAGCTGCACACCAAAAGGAAGAAAGTGAGAAACTATGAAACTGTCAACAAACTTGCCAGGACTAGAAAGGTGCAAGCAATTGATCAATCTTTGGCTCAGACCTAATAGAAGCTAACCCGGATGAAAATACGACCTGGTTGAAAACACGAAGTAGTTGCCTCCACACATGCAATAGCATGTCACCCCTCTCTTCGCATTCCAACTGCACCTGAAACGAAGTCATTTGCGTAGAAAAACTTACTTAGACTAAGTTTAGATTCAGTAATGGGTGTCATTCTCTCAATCACTTGTAGAAGGTTCTGTTTCATAGAGCTGTTTTCCAAAAGGTTCACTATATATGGGAAGTGAAGCAAAAGGTTCAACCTGGCGAACGACTTCCAGAAATGCAATTGAGTGCAAAATGAAGGAGCAGTCAATGTCAGCAATGTGGCCATCACTATCCTCACACTTTGTCCGCTGTGTAACATGCTTAAGCCACTCCTCCAGCAGCTGCACATCTTCTCTCTTTCCTGGCTGCAAAATCCCAGTTTAATTAAGGAATCTGATGTAGGACATCTTTGGAAAAACTACAAGCCAATATCACAACTACAGGCTGATCCCAAAATGCCAGTTTTGCAAAGGCGCAGGATGATCAAGACTCATCATGTGTTATGTATGATACAAGGATCAAAATACATGCATGTGTGGATAACGATGGATTCATGATGAAAACGCACACACCTGGAGAGCTGGGAAGAGCACTGTGTACCATCTCTTTTCTCGGTGAATGTAGGTGGATTTGTATTCCATTTGATGTCCCAATGGCTGTCACCTCTTCCCCACCACCATCTGATGTTCTTCACTATACATTACATGTATTTTCAATGCAACCTCATCATGTTCTCCTTTTAGTTATCCCCTCTTGTACATAGTGTGTTACAATTGTCATATGACACAACTACAATCAAATCTGTCAAACATTCGTCTCTTCACACTACAAGTGTTCTGGTCTGCCTTTGATGGCAAGACTTGTGCAATGCGCTCTTCAGGAAATGAGGGTCTAAATTGTTACCCTGCATTCCATTTCTTTCAGATTATTAACAGTCACAGGGGTGACTCTGTTGGAGAGGGAAAGAGATGAGTACCTGAACAATAGAGCGATGAACAACATAGTCTTCAATAGGAATGAAAGATGGCAGTGGTGACCAAATCTGGGGAGAAGGAGATGGTGACCGACTCAGGTACAAACTATCTTTTGGCATTTTTCGGGGTTTCAGTTGACTACACAGTGAGCAAAGGCTGACCCCCTTCCCATATAATGGCAACATGTTTTCACCTACCTGCAACCACGCTTCACCAGAAAAGACATGCAACCTTCAGCAAAAAGAAATCTTGGACTATCAGCATCATCACTAGCAAAAATAACTCATCTGATGTCCAGAATTATCCAGTCTGAGCCCCTGAAGGTTTGCCAGGCAAATTGGGTGCAATGTATTGTGGAGAAATTAATACATATCATATGATTCTAAGCGGAGTACCTCAAAGTGAACGGAGTTGCGGGAAGGAGGGGTTGGGGAGCCATGGGAGTCTTCAGGCAATAATATTTCAGAAGGAAGCTCGCTCTCTGTATCACTAATGGTAGTTGTCTCTGACTGTTTCAGAGACTCTTCATATGCCTTGTATTGATTTGCTTCTTCTATTTCAATGAACCGTGTGAGCAGATTCTTCAACCTCTCAAGCAATGCTTGATCCTTCATGAGCATCCCAACTCCCGGAGGCAAATTCACATCCCGCATGTCAAGTTCTTCCCACTCAGCTCGAAGCTCTTTCAAGTGGTAGGTTTCAATTAGCTGAGGGACAGACTCCATCTGGTGCATCCAAAGAAACTATGTGTGTGAATACATCCAAAGAATGGAGTTCATGACATGTATTTTCTTGAGTCAGACCAAAAACATAACACTTAATTTTACCTTGTTGAAAAGCTTTTGAAGCTCTGAGTCCTGCAAGCGCAGAGACTGAAGCAGCCACTGTTTGGCATTCGCAGGGAAAGCCATCATACTGAGACTCGGTCTTTTCTCAAGGGATAACATATTGCTCTTGCTGGCTAATTGGTGCTCCAAAGTGACATCGGTGGCATTTGGAGCTGATCCATCAAAACTGTTCATGACAAGAGAATTGCGACGCCCATGCTGGATGGAAGAGGAGGAGGCAGTAGCAGCATTTTGCATGGCCTCACGAGACACTCCTCTCATGTTTTCAAGGTATTCAGGGACCCGCATCTGTAGTCCTATCCAATCAAGCTTCTGTGAGATTGATGCATTGTCAAGGGACTTTCTTGCTTCAGGGACAAGACTGATATGGTGGCTTATGCTTTTAGTAGATCCTGCAACAGAACCACAAATGGCATTGGAAAAAATTGTAACCAATACACAAACAAAAAGAAGTACTTGCACACAACAATTGCCATCCCAATTTTGTGTCCCATATCCATCAATTCTGCACAGATAAAAAAATTGGCACTTCTGTTTGAACAACTCTCCTTGGTGACAAAATTTGGTTGAATGTCACATACTTTCCCTTTCATTCCATCTTGTTTGTGTCAGAAGAAAAAACCCTAGAAAGAAGTTGGAAGAATCTTGCAAAGGAAAAAAGGTTACTCTTCCAGCCCTAGAGTTAAAACAAAAAACAAAGGATTTGCAACAAGAAAGAAGGATCTCAGAGGTAAATGCTGCAACAGCAAGAAACAACTCACTGTTCTGCTCATTCTCAAGTTTTGATGCTCTCCTGATCTCAGACCTCCTTCTCTTCCCATTGAGCTTGTGGGACTTGTTTGAGGCTTCTAGGTCCATAAACTTGATCTCCACAGGAGACACGCTCCTTGATCCTCTTGTGCTCATATTCGGAGATGCTTGTGGTGGAGACCAATCTTCCTCCAATTCCTTCATAAATTGCAACTGCCTCTCTTTCTCTGACATCTTGGGTCTTTGTCCTTGCCCACTTTCAAAGGTTCTAGATTTACTTCTATTTCTTCATGCCCATTTGAGAGATTCTGGATATAGTTACTTGTCTATGGAACAACAGTAACAGAACATTCCATTGCGAGACATGGGTATGATTCAGCATGGTGCAAGACCCATTTGAGGGAGAAGAGGAACCTCTGCATGCATCAAGGGAGGGGTTGAAAATTGGGGAAATGAAGAGCATTGAAACTCTGAATCTCTAGATTGTTACAAAACAGAACAATTGTTGAGACTGAATTAGACAAATTGTGGTAACAGGATCTCTTGCTAATTGATTCTCTACAGTTCTTTCTTCTTGCAATTTCTCCTGACAGTTGCAAAACTGTTTTTCTCATTCTCAGGGAGTGAAAGTCTGGTGAATCCAATTTTGATAAATTCAGAATCATAAAGATTACAAAATGCACAGATCTATCGTTCAGCAATTCTGAAGAAAAATTCAGAGAGTCATCATCATATGGATCTTCAATCTTCTATGACTCTGATTCCCATACAAGAAATCTCTCTCTCTTTTTCTTGCTCAATCATGTACAGATCTCTGTATCTGCACCCAAAAGCTTTGATGTCTGATTCATTATCAAAACACCCATCTTCAATAGAAGATTACAAAACAAACAACATTCCTACAATTGTGCGGCACCCTCTTGATCTGGATCTTTGGTCTGATTGACATTCAGAGATTCATTCATGGTTCACAGGCATAGTATTCATAGCCATATAGCAAGAAAATTTCCTTGTTCATCAGGCTGTCAAAGAGCAGCTTCTAGTTCATGTTGCATCACTAAGAGGGGAGCCTTTCCATTGACAATCAGCTATGTTACAGCAACAAGTTGATTCCATTATATTCTCTTCTTCATTCAGGTCTTGAATGCTCCCAAATTGCAGTCTGTCTGCAAACAATGCAGGATACAATTCAGGTTCAATTAGAGGAGTGAGCCAATTCCATGAACTTGCTGATTGCATCTTTGAAATCCCACAACTGAGAAGCTTGGAAAATCTTGCATATGTAATTCACTTCTTTCTTCTGCACTTTCCAGGCACCACACAGTCCTTGTTGGCTCCTCAAATTCTTGAATGCTTGAAGAAATTATGTCAATGTTACAATACCTACCTTCTAGAGATTGTCAAAACAGTTTGCTTGATATTCTCACTCTTGAGAATTCTAAGTTCTGGTGAAATAAGTACAATGTCTTTGTTGATTGCACAGTGTCATGTTGTTGTTGCCTTTTCTCCAGTGGTTGGATCCCGGAAACCGCTCTGTAGGTCATGTTGTCTTCCAGTTCTTCATCAAGCTCTTGCTCAGATTCTGCACATTCCTAACAGATAAAAACCATACCTTGCAATTCTGGATGATGAAGAGCATGACACACTTTCCACAACCAAAAAAGATATACAAAAAGTTTGCCCATTTTGAAAATTAGTCTGAGAATTTCTCAACTTCTTCAGTTCAAGTAAAGATAGAACTTCCTTGGAGTTTGTGCCTTGAACTTTCTTCGAGAATGCTGTGAAGTCACAAGCCCCCATGATGAGGACTGAAGTTCTTCCCAAAGTGTTTCTTGGGCAGGGGAAAAGAAAACCAGATATTAACCTTGGAAGGATTACAGATTTGAGGGTGATGCCCGATTCATGAAGGAATTGAGATTCAAGGACTGAAACAGGACCAGGAGCTTCCCACCACCACCACATTCATCATCATCATCCAAACACAGAGCTTCATTTAACAAGCTGATGATGACAATCAACCCAGTTTAAGCACATGGTAGAAACAGGGTCCTAGTCTTCATTGATTCTCTTCAAAAAAAAAGAATGTTGATGGAGGAAGAAGAAGAAGGACTACTGCATGACATAGCATGCTTGCTCCATCCAGCATCAAGCTGCATTTTCAGAATCTGCACTTTATACAAAACTATCAAGTGAATCATGAGTGAGTCTAGGGGCAGCGGTTGAAAGGTTTGATTTTAAAACCACCCATTGCAAAAAAAACCCTATTGACTCTTGTGTATTGATTGCCACATTGTAACTACAATGTAACATTGAAATCATGGATCAATTGCAACTACTCCACAATTGCAACTATTACACATGGATTTGTAGCAATGTGTATGTAGTTGTAAGCCAAGATTGGGTTGATGGATATGGATTTGCAAATTTGGGTCAAGCTAGAGTAAATAACTACTATCTGAAGTGAATGTGTAGCACATAATTTGACCCAAAACTAGAGCATTATCATTTAACAACAATGTGTCAATTTTGCAACCCCATTGTAGCGGGGCTACCATTTTTCAACACCCAACTATCATCTCCACAATCATTGGGCCAATTTTTGTTCATAAAAATAAATTTCTCTAAGTTTTTTAATTGTAAATGACATCTTCTCAAATTAGTAAGGATTCTAGCCAAGGAAAAGATTTTTTCAAATTTTTTTTGGGAATCAACAATCCCTAAAATCTCACGAACAAAAAACCCAATTGTGAGAAACATGGCTTCATGTTTCTCCCACCATTGAAGGGGACATTTAATCTCTTTCACATCCACTTGATAATGTTGGAAACCAAGAGTTTGCTCTAAACAAGATCTTTTGTTGGTTGAGTAGTCCCTCTTGTCATTTGAAAAATATTCAAACTGTTGTCATCATCCATTCTCTAGTTAGCAAAATCATTATCAAATTCTATCGATGGATACAAGTGATAATAACACTTCATGAGCATAGGATATAATGCCATTGTGTCATATTGCTCAACAATTGTTACTCCTTGATCATGACCAATGAAAGAAAACACTAAATGAAAGCTTTTAAATTTTGGGTTGAACATTAGAACTAACATATTATGTGCTTTTCATTCATCAAATTTCTTTAAGAAGGAAAGAAAGTTGTCTAAAACTCCACAAACCTCTTTTCTAATGTTAGAAGCCAAACATATTAACTCAAGTGCTGCACCAAAATCCTCTTCCATTAGGGTTTGAAAAGATGATGCATTTCTTGGTTTTTCAAACTCATGGAAATGGTAGAATGAAAGGCATCACTTAATAACAAATGTCCCCTAGATTGGTTTAGAACACAAGCAATTACAATAAAGGAGAGATAATCAACAACAATTTGACAAATATGTTAGGTCAAAGGGGGTGGAACTTTGGTTGTCATCTTTATTGAACTTCGCTTGCTATAACAAAACATTATAACATCCTTGAACTCCAAAGCCTCTTGAAAAAGATTATTTTACTAACAAACTTGCAAAGGAAAAAATATATATTTACATTTAACCAAATCCTAACAAAAATAATAATAAACAAGGAAATGTCAAAATTTTGATAATAACCTTGTTTTAATTGGAGTGTTCAATTTTCTGTAAAGAAGATTCGAACATGCACAAGCTTTGTTCCATTCTTTTTTGCCCTTTCTTGACTTTTTCGGCCAAGTTATGCATTTCTATAAGTTAGATTAAGTAGTTTTAACAAATACATATTTCAAACCTTTGCAAATTTTTTCATCAGTTGAAGCATACTAATAATCTTTAGAGAATGCATGGCCAAAACAACTGCCTTGAAAACTTTTTGTCAAACTTAAAATATCACAACTTACAACAAACTTTATGGTTGGAGTCATAATATTTAAATTAAATATTTCATCTTTAACATAAGTAATGATTTTTTTCATCAAATCATATTTATTTAACAAGTTAATTAAGTCTTTAACTAATGCATGCACAAAGGTATCAAATGTTTTAAAAAGCCTAATTGCAATATGTTTTGGCTACCAATCAACCCCCAAAAAATTAATAATAAAGGGAAAAATGTCATAAGCCCCTTTTGACATCCACAAACAAAAACTTGTTATTATAGAATAATGATCTGCCAAAGCAAGTAAGACATACAATTATTTAACTTTTTCAACCAATTCCAACAAAATTTCTTTTGCAAATTATTTCCTAGAAGGTAAAACAACCTTGGACACAAATGTAAACTAAATTTGTTTAACCATTGGCTTTCAATAAGCTGCATTGGTAAATGATTTTTATAATTAAAAGACCAAAATCGTCCAAATTTTTTTTTTTTGTACATCATCTTTTTTATAAGAATCTTTGGTAGCAAAAGCATTAGAAGTAATAGTTCCATTTACATAAGGTCTTTTTTTTGCAAGTTTTTTTTCAAAGGGTCTTTTGATAAATTGTTTACTTCTTCCTCAAATATTTTTGCAATCACACAATGGTTTGCATAAACATGTTTTTTTAATGCAGTTATTCCATTTGTAGAATTTTATAATATTAAACCTTTCCTTGCTTTTATTTTGGCATTAATTATTAAAATTGGATTGACATAACAAAAAATGCATTTCATCAATTGAGAACATTTCACATCTATTGGCTTATTGTCATTTACACAATAAAATGACCAACATAGTACATTTCTATTATCCTATTTCCACTTTTTCCTTTGAAAACGCAATTTTTTCAGATTTTATTTTATTTTGTCTTTCCCCTCATTTGCATTAATGTTACTTTTTTATTGCAAAATTGGTTGCATTCCTTATTCTTCCATTATCTCTTGTTCCATTACAACATCATTCAAATATATTTTATCATCATTATTCATTATGTTTTCATTTTGGGATGATTATTTCATTATTAGTTGCAAGATGAAATTCTACTAGATGAGTGGTGAAAAGAACTAAACAATAATATGCAAACCTATGCAATTGTTTAAACTACTAACAAGCAACTTTATAAAGGCATTTACAATTTACAAACCTATGTAAACCTCTAAACTACCAACAAACAACTTCAAAGGCATTTACAAGAACAATTAGAAAGGGCAATAAAAATGAAGTGTAATGTTAGATTGTAGATGAGTTTAGAAAACCTTACAACCATAAAAGAAAAAGAAAAAGAGAAATTAGAAGTTGAAAAAAAAACTAAGTCAATCAAAGTAGAAAACATTTTTAAAAAATTAAAAATTAAAACAACAACAAAACTATTGAATAACAAAAAATTTAAAAAAAACATAACCTTTTTCTTTTCCTAAGCTTGGGTTCCAAGTGTTCCAAGCTCCAACTTGCACATGGAAGGAGGTGCAGGGGCAAGAATACAACACCCCAACAAATAGTAACAACACAAGGCGAGCAACAACAATGCAAGGTGGAAGCAAACAACAACACAAGGGAGGGTGAAGTGAGTACCTAAACAAGCAACAAAACAACAGCAACATAGGGCAAACAACAAGAAACAACATCAACCCAAGGTGAGCAGTAACAACTTAAGGCGAGTAACAACAACATAGGGCAAAGGTGAGCAACATGCAACACAAGGTGCATAGTAATAACCCAAGGCAAGTAGTGGCAACCTAAGGTGAGGAGTAGCAACATAGGGCAAAGGCAAGCATTAACAACATAAGGTGAACAACATCAAATAATAACAACCCAAGATGAATGATTGCAACCAAGGCAAACAACAACAGTGCAAGGTGGGAACAAGTAGTAGCAAGCAAGGTGAGAACAACAAAGTAAGGTGGTAGTGAGTAATGCAAGGTGACAACAACAATGCAAGGTGGGAGTGAACAACACAAAGCAAGAGTGAACGATGTAAGGTAAGAGCAAAAGAGCAACAACGCAAGGTAGGAAATAGAACAACAACAACATGGGTACAAATAATGCAAGGTGGAAACAACAAAACAACAACGTAAGGTGGGAGTGAGCAACACAAAGAGGGAATAGTAGAGTAGCAATGTAAGGCATGAATGAGCATGACATACAAAAGTAGCAAAAAAACAAACAAGCACAACATATAAGAGTGGCAAAAAATAAAAAAGCCCAAGTGAAAAGGCTAGAAAACTTGAAGGTTTTATACACTATTGGTTTCCTTAATGAAGGTGTTGCCCTAAACCTAAGTTTCCCTCTTCCCTCCTAAACGTCAGACCTTAACCCTAGATTGTGAAAACCGGATCTAAGTTTTCATATGAAATCCCATCCGGGTTTTTTTTTTGGTTCTTTTAAACCAATTTTCAACCCAATTTTCACCCAAAATGAAACCAAATCAGTTCTCAATGTGAGAACCAAATTGATAATTGGTCTAAAAACTGGGTCTTCTTGTGAGATTCGCCCAACCTTGATTAGTGTTACCTATTAACTAGGATGCCACATTGTTAACAATGTTGTCTAACATTACATATGTGAACGCACCTCCAAAATCAAAGAAAATTCATCATTAATTTTCCATGGACTTAGCACTAGGTGCAAATCATGCTTTTATCTACTTTTATAACTAAGTGGCTGACTATGGGAAGGGGGGAAGTAAGAAGCTTTAGAGAATATGTTACCAAGGTGGAACTTTCCACCTTGGGTGAACTAGCACCCACATTGGTACCTTGATAAAAGTCTTAGAATTCATTTAAATTTTTTCTAAATATTATAAATATTTCATATTTAAATTAAATTATGGTCTTTGAGTTTAAATCTAACATTTTTTGGGTTTAATATTTCTACTAAATGGTTGTGCTAAAAAAGATGAAAGTATCAACATGGGTGTTGGTTGACTTTCTTACCTTTCAAAGAGCAAGGAAAATAGGTTGGTGAGTAAACATTTAAACTTTTGAATGAATTTTGAATTTTAAAACATTGTTCTTTTGGCTCTTAAGTTAAATTTTTTTAAAGAGTTTCGCTTCACACATCCATAATCATTTATATTGCTCAAAATGGAGAATAAAATGAGAAAAATACAATTATCAAAAGTAGTTGAAGTTAGTGTTTGATCATTGATTTGAAAAATAATTTAAGATTTAAAACATTTTCATTCTTCATGGTTCTTTTTATGTTACTTTGCAAGCTCAAAAAAGAAGAGTAAAGCTTAGTATGATGCACCCGTAATTTTTCAGTCATTCAAAAAATTAAAAAAACAAGAAAAATATGAAATTTAAAAATAAAAAGATATTTTAAATCAACACACACACACTATATATTATTTTTCACAGACTTTGTGAAATTTTTTTTTAATGTTGCTCCTTTCCCTCTAGAGCTGAAACAAGTAGTGTAAAGCTCAGTTCAATGCAACCATAATTCTTTATATCACTCAAAACAAGAAAGATTCAAAATCTAGCCTATGTTTTAGTCTCTTGAAAATCGCCTCTTTTAAGAGATTCCATTTTCAGATATTGTTTCTTTTATCATGGATATCCTTTTGGATCTTTCTTTGTAGGAACACTTTTTGGTCTATAGCTTTTTCATTTTTGATTCTAAGATTTTTTCAATTTAAAAAATGAAGCATAAACATTAATCATAACATCTTTATAAAATTGGAGGTTTTATTTTTTTGGAAAAGGAAAGGTAGGTTGGAACCAAGGCTTTATTGAACAAATTTTTGCCAAATCTGATTTCGACCTACAGGATTTTCAATAAAAATAATGACCCAAATTCGCCACATTTTAAAATCCCCTTTTTAACAAATTGCCAAATTTTCACAATAGGTTCTAACAAGGTAACCAAATTATAGAAGTATGCTTATTTTCTAAAAAAATGATATCTTAGTTTTACAACCAAATTTGGTCAAATATTCTTATGGATTGATCGCTACTTTGGTTACACCACAAAAAGGTTTAAAAAGATAAAAATAAAATTGAACTCAAGAATCTTTTAGGGTTTGGTGAAAAATGATTGCATCATCAAATTGTCATCATTCTCTTGTAGGCTTATTCTCCTCTAGGTTTAAAAAAAACAAAATGCACAAGTAATGTGCTAGAACCTTCTTCATAAATAACCATTACATGTTGAATTGTTAGTTCATTCAAGATAACTAAGAAAACGAAGTCAAACAACCAAACCTAGCAATCCCATTGGCCTAGAAAAAAAGTTCTTCAGATCTACACACAAACCTATCCCTCTAAACATTGAATATAATGATCCCTTTCCACCATTTCCATTGGTCCCCTCAAATTTTCACAAACCAACCAAACCCTATTACACATTGAACTATGAACTCTCTCAAGATAACTAAAACATAATTCAAACCATCAAATTTAACAATTTCATTGGCCATAACTTTTTTTCTACACACCCATACACACAAGCCTATTCAACACCCTCTATATACTAATAAACTAGTTCTATAACAATCAGGGTTAAAAAAGAGAGGATGAAGAAGCTAAGGAAGCAAAGCTTTTGAGAATTCTTTTGTTGTGGTTTTTCCTTCAATGTGAGTTTTGAGAGCAAATTCAATCAAAATGGCTTCTTCAACAATGAAGACACCTCTAGTGAGTGATATGAGAAACATGCACTTACAAGTTGATGCGACAAATGAGTCATGGGCCAAATACTCACGAGGGGAACTTACACCACAAGACTTCTTCTTTCCCTCACAATTATTAGGAAAAGATCGTGTATATGTGCCCCATGACAAATATGAGGAAGACAATGAATTCCCAATCTTGGATCTTTCTGGGTGTCTACTAGATCATCCCTCGGTGGGTTTTGTTGGACAAGTAGGAAATGGGAACGATGATGAATTGATTGCCAAGAAGATGGTAGAAGCTGCTGAAAAGTGGGGTTTCTTTGGAGTGATGAACCATAGTGTGTCCCTTGAGCTCATAACACGCCTCCAAGCTCATGCTCGTAGATTCTTTAATCTACCCATGGAGCAAAAACTCAAGGGTGGTCGCACTGAAAAAACCAGAACTGGATATGTAGCAGGCAGTCCCAACTTCTTTCCCCAGAAATGGTGGTCTGAAGCAATGTATCTTGATTGGAATCCTACACAATTGCAACAGTTCTTTGAACGGGTATGGTCCCAAGAGTGTGATTACCATGACATTCGGTATGTACACAATCTTACATACTCGAGAAAACCCTCAACTTTTCTTGATTGATTGGGAGTATGATATTACTAGATCCATGTATCTTTGTCTCAAGGTTTGTATTTACATTCTTTTCACATTGTTTTCTTTTGTTTGATTATTGCTGCCCCCAAAAAAAAATAGGGCAGATGTTCTGGAATACACAGCTGCCATGGGGAAACTTGCACAAAGAATCCTGTCAATTTTGGCAGCGGGACTTGGAGTAAATCACGATCAGTTCAATCGATATTTCAGAGAGGAGAGTACATCAGTTCTTCGCATCAACCACTACCCTCCATGTCCACATCCTGATAAGATAGAGGGTTTGGATGAGCATCGTGATCCAACTTTGATAACAATCTTGCACCAAGATGATGTGGGAGGCCTCCAAATTCTGAAAGATGGCAAGTGGGTGGGCATTCAGCCTAATCCCAAGACTTTCATTGTGAACATTGGAGATATTTTGATGGTTAGTCTCCCATCCTTCTTCTTCCTGCTTGATGTTTCTTCTCCCCCTACCTTTTTAGATTACTACCTTTTTAGATTACCCACCCTCGGCTTGTAATGCAAAGGACCTTCAAGATCACAAGTTTGTTTTGGAGCATCCTTGGTTTTTCATACACACAGACTTGCATCAACACACTGAACTTTTGTGAATTATTGTGATGTGTAGATGATGAGCAATGAGAGATTCCAAAGTGTAATGCATCGTGCCGTCACCAATAGCAGCAAACCACGCATGTCACTTGTTTTTGCTTGCATCCCTGTTGATGATGATGTCATAACAATTCCTGAAAAGCTTGTTGATTCAAACCATCCTGCAAAATTCATCCCCTTCACTTGGAAAGACTTCAGAAAGAACATCTATTGTGAAGACCGGGTGGACATGTATAGAGAAACAACCAGAGTTACAGCAGATGACTGATTAATATGAACCCAATCTGTGGAGAGACATGTAAAGCTCATCACATTCTGTTTTGAATATGTGAGCTCCTCCCATGATATATGAGTGTTTTTAAAACGGATGCCAAGTTGTAAAGGTGTTGAAATTATGAAAAATCTAGCTTGAGATTGATGTAGCATTAGAGTTGTTTTGTATTTACAAGCATGCCATGTGCACTAGAAACAATCATCATGTGTAATATCCAAACTGTTCTGATATCCAAACAATGCAAAGTTGGTGATGATTGATGGATCGCTAACTGAATGCATTATTCCATCACTTTTGTTCTTGAGATTGTTTGTTTCAAAGGCCAAATTGAGGTTTGCAACTAAGTACTGAGGGCTTGAAAACTCTTGCATTCATACTCTTGCTTCTTCTGGCAAGAGTGACACAATATTTGCAGACCATCAAAAGATCAACTTCTTGGGTGCCCAAACCTAAATTTGTTTATGATATTTTGGAAAGCATGTTGCCATGTGGGGTAAGTACCATATGCTCTAGTTTGCATCTTTTTGGACCTTAATGGGTCAGTTATATTTGAGCTCACAATAATACATGACTAATGAACCAACCAACTCCAGGGGTGCTCACTATGTGACCCCCTGGAAGTTAAAATTGCATGAAGGAAACTTGTCAAAACATGCCAGTTTGGGTGAGCAAAATGGTTTTGGCCCAGCATTTTTGCACAGTTTGTTGAAGCTGGTAAAAGGCACAGCAAAGCCTAACACCTACTGTTGATTGGCTAGATAGTTTGATTTGTCCAAGTGGGTTGCTATTAGTGGGTAGTCTCCCACCTATTTGGAGTACACAATTTTCTAATACAATTGTAGCAATGAGATTCTAACTTGTAAGGTGCATTTGTAGGTTCATTTTGTTGTTGATCTTCCTCTTTCTTTCTAGGTGCCAGGTCCAGTCTCTATTTCTTTTCAATAGTTTCCAAAGCAGCTTTTGACAATACAACAAGCAGAAAATGTCAAAGCTCTAGCTGTTTGGAGTGGAATAGTTGCTAGTCTTGTATGACGTGCAATTGTGTCATAATATAGTGCATGCGTGTAGTTTTGCACACTTGCATTTCAGTCATGTTTTCTTTGTGTCATGTTCATGGCGTCACAATTTCATCAACCTTGTCAAAAATGGATCCAACTTGTTGTCCTCCAACTTGTTGTCCTTCACCCAAAGAATGGCAATTCCATTGATGGCATAAGTATACCCTGATGACTTTAACAACTAAGTAGGAATTTCATAACACCCACTAATATAATTTCTGTCCTTGTTGTTGTGGCCCAATTTTTCTTATACATCAACAAAATTATGAAGAGCTGCTTCCTCCTTCTAAGTTCTTGCTCCCCTTCTCTGAAAAGTAAAGAAAAGAAATGCCACCTTAAAAATAAATAAATAAATAAATAAATAAATAAATAAAATTTAAATTAAA